>Ga0209489_102519_pt1 | contig 37199 bp, 18 predicted proteins | sample SiratrowhiteBW_FD_187527 | JGI IMG/M metagenome (GOLD analysis project Ga0209489, IMG submission 187527) | Root nodule microbial communities of legume samples collected from California, USA - Siratro white BW (SPAdes) (version 2) | ecosystem: Host-associated > Plants > Roots > Nodule | place... | reverse complement strand
AAAAAATAAAAAAAAAAAAAAAACATCAAAACATATCGATTTTAATATTGATTAGATTAAGCTAAGTTAATATTTTTCTATGGTATGAAATTTATTCTCTTTTTTTTTTCTTAAATTTTGAATGTGAATTATGATAGTAATATGATAAAGAAATATGTTGACAGTGCAGATTTAACATTTTATAAGTATCGTCAGCTTAGTTGAATTTTATGATATTCTAGAGAGGTTTATTCATGTTTGTATTAAATCATATGAGATAAATATATTATTATTAAAGTAATGTGGTTATTTAAATATGAATATATGCACATGAATATCTGTATGGTATAATTATATACACTTATTCAAAATTATTGAAAACTTAAAATATTATCATAGAGTGTAAAAACAAATTATATTATAAGAGTATAATTGATTACATATAATTAAAATAAAGAATAAATTGATATTGCAAGTATCCTAAAACATAAAATAATATAGTTTTTAACTTATACTACTTGAGTGGTGTTTTTTATCCAAAGACGTTCAAACAATAAATAATAATGTATCAATGTACTCAATATTAATATTTACACTTAAATAAAGACACTAAATTTTGAAGATACATTAAGCATACCGATATAAACTCACTTCAAGTGGTAATAAGAAAGACTATAAATTCAAAACTATATAAAAGGTAAATTCTTATAAAATTAAAGGAACATAGCAAACATGTGACACTACAAGATCTTGGAAAAGCAAATAAAAAAGGAAGGGAAACCCGAATATAGGAAACTAGTTATATATTAAACTAACTAATCAATTCAAACACCGTGATCTCAAATGTCAAACTAACTAATAAGTCTATACAAAATAAGTTGCTTATTGCATGTGGTGTTCATAATAGTTATACTCTATAGTATTCTCATCATACTTTATCATGAGGTCTATTAATTTTTAATTTTATGATACTTGTAACCTAACATTAAAAGAGAATTATATTTAAATATATGTATTTATGTATAGGACAGGATAATATGTTTTTTTTTTTAAATGACTTAGGTTTATAAGTTTTTTTCTTATTGTAAATGAGTGAGGTTTCAATTTTTTTTCCTGAAATGAAGTAGGTTTCGAAGTTTTGAAAATGACAGTTTTAATAACTTTCAATCAATGTACGTTTTTTTATCAATGTCATAGACTATTGGGATACCATGTGTCCCAAATTGAATGAACTCTTTGATTGACAAAAGAAGACAACCAACAAAGTAGTTGAATTAAAAGTTCTCAGACAAAAAAAATCAATTAAGTTTATAAAAGTGAGAAGATTTAGGAGAGACGCTTGTTTACTTGAAAAAATGAGAACCATTAATCATAATCACTGAATGAAAATTAATAATAATATATTATTAAGATTAAAACATCTTGTTTACTTGAAAAAATGAGAACCATTAATCATAATCACTGAATGAAAATTAATAATAATATATTATTAAGATTAAAACATCTTGTTTACTTGAAAAAATGAGAACCATTAATCATAATCACTGAATGAAAATTAATAATAATATATTATTAAGATTAAAACATTAAAAATCAAAATAAAACATTATGTGAATATTAAATTTGTAAATATTTTGATAAATAACTAATTTGTTAAAAGATTTATCTAACATATTTATTATTATTATTATGCTATTATATTTGTATAGATTAAGTTTAGTTAAAATTTGATTTAAATGTTTCTGGAAAATATGATGTTTATAAATTGTATGTTAGTTTCAAAATGTCGGGTAATACAAGATTGTTTCTATTGATTAGATTTTTTTATTTTTTTACTTTTTTTTTTCAGTGTCCTTCTTTTTCTTAATACCAAAAGACACATTTTATTTTTTTTTAACAGCCAATAATAAATTAAATAAATAAAAGAGTTACTGCAGGGATAACCCTACCCTTATACACCTAAATCATAGTTCTATAATCATTTCTAGACACGTCTTATAACACACAAAGGTTCAACTCCCTAGCATATCTTCCAAAATAGACAAAAAAAGAGATACATATGAAATATAGTATACATAAAGCGAGGTATACTTCTCACACTTATGAGAAGATACACAACAATCCTTATTTTCACTAAACGCCTGAACATCCTTCATATGCCTAATATCCAGACTCCCTTTCTTGTCTCGTCGTGTTCAACTTGTATGCTTCTACTACATTTCCAGTAATGAACCTGCAAAACAAAGACACACCTATCTTCTATCTACACCCTCAATCTAAAATAGGTCCACAAAAACTACTACAGAGATTTCAAGCACTTAACTGGAGCAAAGTGCCAATCCGAATAAGAGAAAGTTATTCTCGTAGAGACATTCTATTATCAGATGTCGAGTGACTTTTGTTTTAAATTCTTAAATTTAGTTTTGTTTATATAATTTCTTCAACCACCTTTTGGTGCTTTTACGGAAGTTGGGTAAATATGATTTTGAGATGGATAGTTAAATCCAACCTAGAGTTGAGTTCACTCTTAAATAAATTTCGTGTTATAATTTTAATTTTGTTTGATGAATTTCTTTCCATAGTTGTAAATTTAAATTAATTAAGACTTTAATCAAACTATATTAAATTTTTCTATGCAATTTTCCGGTTATTCTCTCTGATTTTATATATTTTACCATTCTTAATTATCATATTGCGTGTTTGAGAATAAATAATATCTAATAATAATATTAATAAAAATTAAAATCATAATAACGGTAATGATAATAATATAATAATATGATTGTTAATGAAGTAAAAATTATAAATATAATTATTAATCTCCATTTTCATTATAAACATGTTTTGTCATCTTCTTTGGTAATATTAATGTAATGATATATCTTTTAAACGTTGTTTTTTGATTATTACGTGAATCTTTTACAAGTTTAATAATTAAAGGAGATTTTAAATTGAATTCTTTAGTATTTTAGTTTTAATTGTTAATAATTTAAAATTTAATCCAATGACTATTATTAGTAGTTGACATGTTCTGACATAATTAAATGCTCATATGAAATAATTAAGTGCTAATATGAAAGTTAGTAATAAATTTATAAGATTGCGAATGAGTTAAAATTTCTAAAAAATATAAATTTGCTCATAAATAATTAAAATCTAGGATTCACGGGCAGAGGTGGAGGATAAGAATAAAATTAGGTGGAGAGAGATGTAGTGATTTAATAAGGTAATGACACGATCAGGAAACATATAGAACTCCATGGAACCTTCCTTGGTAGTTGGAGTAATTTGTTAATGCCTTTTAAGAAGACGCAACCTTCATAGCAATAAACTAATTTTCTTTTAATATTTTTAATCCAATAACTCTAACAAATAATTTATTTTAAATTAATAATGAAGATAAGAAGTGTGAAAAGGGAGCATATTACTCCATGGTACGTTTAGTGGGAGAAAACTTTTTCGTTTGTTACATTTGAAGTTGATTTTTCTTTTATATTTAGTTTACATTTAAAAATATATCATTACGAGAGAATAATGTTTTTTTTTTCTGATAATGGTTGTTTTAAAATTTTTCACAGAAGTATTTTTATGGAATGTAAGAATCTAACTTTCTTAAGATAAAATAAATTTTGTACCAAAAAAAGTCACATTACTCTTATTACTTGTAATCAATTAAATATTTTAGTAAAAACAAAATATAACTCTTTAATTTCGTATGAATATTTTCAACAATGATTTATTTATAAACCAAATAATTTGTAATTTAGCCAATTGAAAACTTAAAAGACTTGGAATAAGGAATAACTCATTTAGAAAGAACTATGTTTTATTATATTCAACCGGTAAATTTCATTACAAAATTAAAAACGATCATTCTTGAAATATAGGATATCAACTTCCTTCACTTTATTTATATTTGAATATTTTTTTTAGTTTGTTTTGTAGATATATAATAGCAAACATTACATTGTTGTATTATCCTGAAGATAAACATTACACGTCTAATTAACAATATTAAAATTATTAATAAAGTGTTTAAATTCTTTGTTTTTTACTTTGTCTAACAAAGTATATTTTATTGTGGTTTAATAGTTTTCGTTTAATTTTATGATATATATTTTTAATATAAATTTTTAGACATTTTTTGAAAATCCTATCCAATAATATATTTTTTTGACGATTTTATATTTTTAAATTGCCGAATAATTGTATGTTTTTGATAATATTATGTTAAAAAAATTTGAAATGTTACAATATAGCATTAGTTTCCTTTATTTTTTCATCTACTTTTGGATATAAGCATCAATAATATTCATTGCAACAAAGGTATAATGAACCATATATTTTCATTGTTATAGTAACACGTTGAACCATATATTTTCATTGTTATAGTAACACGTTGAACCATATATTTTCATTGTTATAGTAACACGTTATTTGAGCAATCTTCTCTCGTTTGAGTTACTTCCCTTCTCATAACTGTATCTCCTTTATCATACTTGAAAAATACCATCCTTGCTTGAGAAAGATGTCTTCGTAATGAAGTTTGTTTCCTCCTCGTTAGATGCCTAACACTACACTCAAGAGTTTATAGCTTGAACGTTCAAACAAAACTTGGACGATCATTATTATTCTATTAGGTCCATCAAACAACAATTATTATCATTAAGAAGCTACTCCTCATTAGCTCAATTAACAAGTCACATGCCTCTCACATGAGATATAAATCCTTACATCACATTACAACATTAGTGTTGGAGCGACTACTTCACATATTGAGTGCCCTGATGTAGTTGCAAGATTGCCAAAGGATTTAGAACCAATGTTGCTTAAGTGAAATCCTTTCAGCTGAGAGAAAGCTACCTTGATCTTTCTCTCACTTAAGCTATAAGATATTGTTTAAGCTAAACCTCCACTACTTGAGCGTCCACACTATCGTTGGAATGATGGTGCACAGTGAGTGCAATTATTACACGTCGCTTGAATGTCACTTGAGCGGTAAACCTCTGCTTGAGCAATAATAAACTTGAAAGCATTTATTTTTCAAAAACGAAGAAAAACAACATCAAAATCTTTCCGTTTATTGCTTATAATTTATCCCAAACATAGTAAAGTAATACATATATCTGCCCCGATATATATAATAATCCAACCACCACACAAATCATCCATATAAACAATTATGTGTATTCTTTCTTGAATATCATGTCTATTAGATCAAAAACTTCCCCTAGCAACCCAACAAATCTATATAGGTTTGCAAAGATTAAGCCTTACATAAACAACATCTCATATAAGAGAAGAAACTAATATAATCTTAATAGGAAATTATTCACTTACCTTAAACTTGACTCTATTGAGCCAATTATGGTCCTTATCTAGCTTCCTCCTTGAGGCTATAATCTAATATAGTAATAGTAGTCAAATTGTTCTCTAAATTTAGAGATAGTTCATAAAATCTGAGTAGAGGTATAAAATTTTAAATGAAATAAAGAATAAAATGTTAATAGTTTATCCTATAAACTTTCTATTCCTATCCATCTAAAATCTATCTTTAATAAAACTTAAGTCTTACATTCTTCGTAATAGCAAAAATTTTCGTCTTTGAGAATGAATTTACCAAGAAAAAAAGATGAGGATAAAAGTGTCTCATTTTCTCCTTGAATTCTCATGTAAAATCACATGTCTTGAACACATTGATCATATAACTGTTGGAAAGATTTCATATTGACTAGAGATGAGATCTTTCAATAGTTTATAAAGTGAGTGCAAATCTCACCTTACAAGCCGCCGGTTTTGTAAGATTGAGATAGACTTAAAGTCTACTTCTTAATATATATCAGAGTCAATCCTAACAAGATTAATGCTCAACGTGAGAAGTCCACTTGATATACTAAGATATATATTTTTCTAACTAAAATATTCGAAATACATTGTATAACCCAATGAGACGAGAATATAAAACAACTTCAAACAATTAAACCTATCTTTTTGACAATATGATATTATCCAATAAATTTAGAAGACAATTTCTTATATCCAACACTAACATAAATACATGATTACTCGTTGAAAGTTCAAAGGTTTATGATTTACCTCAAAAACATGTTCACCATCTTGATATCAACAAAGGAAAGTTTTCAGTTTTCTACCATACGATATTATAAGATTTTATCACAATACTTACATGATAAGCGTTAATATAGCTTTAATATTATTTTAAACAATAAAAAAATTATAACCCGGATACCTCTAAAATTTGATAAAGTATTTAAAATAAACTTTTTTTTATTCATTTAAAAGAGAAAATTGAGAAGAAAAAACAACAATTTTAATTTTTTAAGAGAATAAAAAAAATTATAAATACTAACAAAATCTCTTTTATAATGACTAAAAAATTATTTCAAAATTCATACATGCCGAACAAAATCCTCAATCTGCATCCTGAAGCAATTCACATTGTATTCATGGACAAAGCCACCAACAGGCTACTTATATTGTAGATGCAGCCATATTCATTGATACAGGTTCCTTTGCTGTTGGTATCTGTATCAGTGCTGCAGATTATGGCTAAAACTATGCACTATCAAGCACAACCACCACTGCAAGAGGCCGAAGCTGCAGGTCTCACGGAAGCTGAAATTTAGATTCGATTCAATTTCATAATATTTTCCTCGAGCTAGATTGCAAATAAGTTGTTGATAGCATTAAGTCTTAAAAAAAAATAAAAATAAAAAAATTACGGTGTTTTTTCATTAATCATAGAAATAAGGATATCTAAGACATATTTACAATAACATATGGTTTTACCGAGGAGAAAAGCTAATATTGTTGCTCATACTAGGTTATCTAGATTTTTTTTTTTTTTTCTAGTCACCACGCTTTTCATCTTATTCCTACATGTATAATAACTTTTTCTTAACGAAATTATGAGTTTTTCTTTACTCAATTTTTTTAATAATTATGAGCATATATATATATATATATATATATATATATATAATTATATAATATACATTTTTAATATATATAAGTATATATATATATATATATATATATATATATCCAATTATCCAATACACATTTTTATGATGAAATTTTTTTTCTTAACCAATATTTTTTTAACTTGAAACAACGTTCATAAGTACACGAAGGATTACTTTTAAAATAAAGACCAACCAAACCATTTCAAATATTTATCAGAAAAATTATATGTACGATCCCGCTATTTCTGGTTTATAAAAAATAAAAACTAAAATTTTAAGCTATATTTAAATATAAAAAATTAAAATTGTAATTATTTGGTTATTTATTTTGAAAACTTATTATCTCATTAAATTTTCTTCTTTGTATTCTTTTTCACTTTTCTTTAGCGTTTTAAAGTTGTTATTTGTCTTTTTTAAGAGATTTATTTACTTGCTTAAATTAATTCTGTCTTATGAAAATTTGCTTTAGGTTAAATTTTTTCTTTACAATAGACATTTTATGTCTTTTCTCTTTGGTAATGAACATCATAGAATTCACAAGTTCTATCATTTGAAATGTTTTTTTTATTATTAATTCTTTTTTTCTTTAAGTGGTGTAATTTATGATTTCCAAAGCTTATGAGAATTCTTAATTCTTCATCTGAGTTGGAGTTTATGACTGTCAATTCATATATCATATATTTTATATGTTAATTTATAAAGTTTCTCTTATATAATTTTAAATTTTATTTTTAATTTACACATATATCAATTTTAATTTATGAAAACTTTTATTTTATTTTTTCTTAAAAAATATTTATGAAAAAACTTGTTGAACCATAATTGAAGTTTGTACATTTTCGTGATCAAGTCTATATGAAATTATTAGATATATTTGGTTAATTTTATTGCCATTTGATCTTTTGTATTTTTATTTTGTGTTTTCAAAGTTATATTAATTTTAATATTTTAAAATATTAAAATTAATATAACTTGAGATAAAATAAAAATATAAAATATTAATATTAGTGTAATTTATGTCCAGACCAGAAGGACCAAAGAAAAAAGAAATCAATTAAGCAACTTCATTCTTTTGGAATTTGGTTTTCCCTCCTGAGGGGGCATGTACAATGATCGTGCATGTGACGGTTGATATTTTGCTAACAAACAAAATAAATGGAGAAAAAAAAAAACTAATTATCATTTTGGGTGCAGGTTTGACCAATTGTATATTTAAATAGGGGTGGTACTTTAATATCACTATATATTTATCATTCACACCCGTTAAATATTAATATATATTATTATTTTATTAATAAGAACCAGTATAAGTATTTGTGAAAAGTGATGTGAAACTATGCCTTAGTGTAGGTGACACATGCATGCTTATTTTCTTTCACTAGAACATGGAATAACTGCACAAATGACAGTGAAACAACCATATAAAAAAAACCAACCTGGTAAAGAGCGATTTTCTTGAACCGAGCTTTACACCAAAAGCTATAATCAATATATAGAAAGCAACTTTTTCTCAACATCACAACTGAATTATGTTTTGATTCACTTCATTTTTATCACAAAATAATTGATATTTCTCGTAATAAATTTTAATATAGTCGTCACTAATATAAATCAAAATAAATAAAATATCATATTAATATAAAAATTTAATTAATTTGGTTAATTTTATTTAAATTAAACAATTGAATACATTTTTAGTTTTTAATAATTATTATATATGTTTATTAAAAAAATTAAAATTAATGTAATTAATTTTTCATTAAAAATTTTAAATTTACAAAATAAAACTCAAACCCTACGAATTTTCAATTCAAAAAAGTAAAAAGTAAAGAATAAAAATATTCTTTTGAAATTAATTATGTACTAATATTATTTTTTTAATAAACACAATTATTAAATATCTATCATATGTTCAATTACTTGAATCATTTACAAAATTTAACCAAATTAAAACTTTTATACTAAAATTATAACTTTTTATTGTATATTTATTATATTAAATTAATTATTTAATTTATAAAATTACACATAAAATATAAATATAGACCACGGAGATAAAACAAGTATCCTCTTACAAAGTAAAAATGTAAATTCAAGATATCGCCTTTGTAAAAACAGCCGAAGACATAATAAAAGTTATTTTATTGAATTAAAGAAATAAATGAATTTAAATAACACATTTATGTTTGGATAGAAGCTTCAGTTAAAAAAAAAGTACAAAACTTTTGAATAATATACTTCTTAAAGTAAATGTTATCTAGGTTAAAAAAAGCTCACAATTTAGAAAACAGAATCTATATCTGGATTATTGTATTTTTAAAATAGTCACAAATAAAAATAGTGCTCTCCTTAAAAGGTGTTATTTCGTTTCTTTATTCAAATAACACATCTTTAGTGAAAACAACACTTGACTTCTTCTTCAAATAACACTTAATATATATATATATATATAATGTTATCTCGTTGTTATGTTTATATTCGTGTTCATGTTTTTTTCAAGCACTTTTAAACATTTAAACCAGTGGACTAATTGAATATTCTGTTCAGACTAGTTACGAAAATAGCCTAAAAATCCAGTGATTATTTTGTAATTTTGTAACTTTATCACCATGGCCTCAATTTAAAGTTATTATTTCATGAAAAGAATATTAATATATATATATATATATATATATATATATATTACTGAAAATTTCACAGTAAAACTAATTTTAAAAAAATATTTGAAAAATGAAAAAAGTTAACTCAAGATTAGTAAAGTAAAAGCTCAAGATTAAAAATTTCTAGGCCTTTGAAATGCATTCAGCAGACCAATGTGAAGACGCTTCAAGTGGTCACAACAAGGATCAATTCAAAACTCAAAAAAAGAAAAAAAAAAAAAAAAAAAAAAAAAAAAAAAAAAAAAAAAAAAAAAAAAAAAAAAAAAAAAAAAAAAAAACCTATAGCTAACATGTGATACTGCAAGATCTTCTTGAGAAGGCATGATAAAAAGGGAACTAGTTGACATGGAAACGCGGTGATCTTAAATGTCAAACTAACTAATGAATCTATACAGAATATTAGCATTGCTTATTGCATGTCATGTACATAATAGTTAATATTCAGAGCTTTTCCACATAAATTATACACAAAGCAAACCGCAATTGACTTGGGTTAAGGTTTGTACCAACCATCTTATGGAGTGTTATATATATATATATATGTATGGAGTAAATAATAATCATGAGCTTTTAGAAAAAAGTATTTGCTATAAAAAATAAAAAATAAGTGTCGACTTTATAGAAATTTACGAGGGTTTTTCTTGTCAATTGGAGTGCTTATTGCTTAAATGACAAACAACTACTAGGTAAAAAAGTTGAACTTTATTTGGAATTATTTATATTTTATTAGAGTGGTTCAAACTTATAAATTGAACATTGAATAAAAAGTATTTGACTTTAAAATTCTAGTTGTTAAATTGTATTGATATTTGGTGGAATTCATATTTTGAAATAGTGATGAAAAATATTTTGATTGTATTAAAAGATAGAAATTGATGTTTAAAACATATAGAAATAAATAAAATCAATTGAATGAAATTTGGAGCATTAATTTTATAATTTGTATAATTTTGTTGTTCTATATATTATCTGAGTTGTGGAGCATTTAATGCATGTTTATTTGTTTTTTCAAGTAATAGATTATTATTTAAGTCATAACTTAATGGAAGAGATAAATGGTAAAATAATTCTCTTTCTTTTCAACCTTTTCTTACTAAGTCATAAGTAATTTAATTATTAACATTTTTATCAAATAATATTAGTTATTAATATTTACGGAATAAATTCAATTTCATGGTTTTATTTGGCTTTCAGATATAAGGAATATATTACTTAATATATTTATAATGAAATACATTCATCCTTTAAATATTTATCCTTGCCCACTAACTTTTAGTTATTATTATATATTTTCTTAATTAAAGAAGTAAATTTTTTGTGATAAATAACAAGTAGGCTAAGTCACAGTCAAGTTGTGACCCATAGGCTGTTACCTTTTAAAATAAAAAGAATTACATTTGAATTAATCACTAGATTTAGAGGTAACCATTCATATCAGAGTCAATGTCAGGAGATCATATAATAAATAAAAAAACAAAATTTATATTTAGATAAGGTGGGATATTGACCATCACAAATATTAATATAGAATGTGTGTAAAAGTTAATGATTTTCTTAATTATAATTATATTTATTTATATGAATTAAATGATTTATTACATGTATAAATATTTTTAAATTTATTATATATAACATGTACAATTATTACAAAATAATTTACTTCCAAAACATTAATATTTAAATTATAAATAAAAATAATGTTAGAATTTATTAATTATTTTTATTAAAAAACAACTTACATATATAAATAAACTATATAACTTACATGAAAAAATTAAGATATTAATTTATGTAATTTTTCATTCTCATAATTAGAATAAAAATAATTTCACACTAATACTTTAGTTATTTAAAGTAAGAAAATTGTATGTGATTATTAAATATTTAATTTAATTTAATTATATACGTAAAACAATCTAATTTTTTATTAATATTTTATTATTTGTGTACTGAATTAATTATACTTATTTTATATTCTTTTTAAATTGTGTGAGAATAGAAAAAAAGAATAACAATTATTTTTTATATAAATATAATTTTAATATATAATAATTAGTAATTAAAAAATATATCTTATGAATTTTGTCTTTAGAGATAATGGTTAGAAAATGAAATAAATTGTTTCTAAAGAAAAAAAATAGATAAAATTTGAAATAATGAGATACACTCACTAAATAAATAAACATTGTCATTATTCTATACTGTGTTGTTGACATTTTTCATGGTGTAAAATTGATGATATATATATATATATATATATATATATATATATATATAGAGAGAGAGAGAGAGAGAGAGAGAGAGAGAGAGAGAGATGGGTTGATATTATCATAAATAAAAATTTGACTGAAATGAGCAATTTGCATTAGTTTAATAGGCTTAATAGGTATAATGTACAAGATATTTGTTATATAAGGGTAGAAATAATAATAATAATGTGTAAAGTTAAAAAGAAATATATATTTATGATTGAGACATTGAAACATTAATAAAATTTGTTAAATGAGGGAATAATTATTAATTATTTTCAAGATGATATATTAACGAAAATAAAGTATATTTTGATTGAGGATGAGGAGATACCACTGTTTGATGTAAATGTTCAAATAAAAGCAATAAACATGGATGATATAACTTATTCAATATACTAAATCTATATGATCAATCTTATGAAGAAGACATGTAGTCAGATGATTTATACTAAGAGTTATATGATTCAAACAATGATTTAGATCATTCAAATAAAGAGTGTTTATAAATAAATTATTTTAAATTTATATGGTAAATATGTTATGGTGAAATTCACCTAATAACTTCAAGTTATTTTTTATCTTTTTGTGTTTTTATAATAATGATATGTTATATTATTTCATTTCATTTATATAAACATAAATTCAAAATTCCTAGTTAGGTGAATAAAGTCGGATAACTCAAATTTTCACTCTATTTCATTCTATTCAATTTTTGGTTCATCCTTTAAAATTAAATTTGATGGAGAATCATTTATGAAACAACATATTAAGCTTTTAAAAAAGTCTATTTCTATGAGAATAAAGAAGAAGACTATTTTACTTTGTGAAGTAGAATATTATGATTTTCTTCTTTTCTTTTAGTCTTGTACAAATTGTACAGAAGTACATTTTTTTTTTTTGTAATTATAAGATTTTGTACAAACATAAATGAATTAGCTTTTGACTTAATTGGATGTTAATTTGAACTTATAAAATTATTTTATGTATAAATAAATAATTTGACTTACCCTACAATCTATAACATTTAGAAAACAAATACACGTTTCAAAAAGTATTTTCTTGAATACTTCTACTTTATCTTCTTTGAAAAATACTTTTTAGGGCACTTTCTTAACAAAAATATTCACCATTAGGCTTACAACACACAATTGAGAAGAGGTATTTTCACTGAAGTTTTGCAAGAAAAAAAAAATAGAAATAACATTGAAGGTGTTCAGAAATGAAGAAGACATAAATATATCATTTGAAATAAAAGAAATAAGAAGGGAGTGTAAATAACAAGCAAATTTGAGCTGGAAAGGAAAGAAATAGGAATAATATTACTAAGTAACTTTTTAGTAAAATATTCTATTGTTTGGATAGATGAAATAAGAATTACATAAGGTGATTTCTTGTCATTTTTCATTATATGAAAGTGAAAAAAGATGCTAAATTTTAAGGTAAATTTAATTTTTGTCAAATATATATATTTTTGCTTAAAACATATTTTTGATTGAAAATCTAACAATATATATATATATATAAAATTATACATATCTGATTGTTTTATGTTTCAAATAAAATTAGTTTTATGTTCTAATTTCTTTTGTATAAATTAAACTTGAACACAATGTTTACTACCATAAAACGGTCACTGCCCACATGATTAAAATCGTGAAATATGCATGTATAAAAATAAAAGTGACATGAAAAAAGGAAGCAATTCTTCATATCTGTTTAAAACCAAACAAGGAAACTAAATTTTGTGGAACCCGCATATTTTTATCTTAAATCATTATTAATTCTCTTCTAAACAGACTTCTTCAAAATCCCTTCACCCTAGATCTCTTCCCAGTAAATCAACCACAACAAACGAAAGGTTAACCTATTTGTACAGTAAGCAGTTACACAGCAAAGTTTTCGTCTATTATCTCATTCCATTTTGCTTTCACAGTATATATAACTGTAGTGCATGCAAATATTACATACACAGTCCTCTTAAAACAGACAGTAAATAGGAACCAAACAATCGACAGGTCTCCAGTTAACACTTTTTCTTAAGAAATTAAGCACGCATACACAGTTATTACATAGTCACCTTTAACTACCTGAGTCTCATGTTCCCTTCGAATTATCATTCTATGCTCTTCGACTCTCATTTGTATTCCCAGAATCAGTCAGCAGTCATTGGTTGTGTCATGCAACACCTAAATCGGGCCTTCCGAACAGTTGTCAAGATCTCAGTCTCTGCGTTCTCAAGCATTCCTACAATTTCAGTAAACGGTGGCCTAATATCAGGGTTGGGATCCCAGCATCTTGTCATGATCTCACGGAGAACAGGTAAGCAGTCATTGGGTATGATTGGGCGAACGTTTTTGGTCACAACTGCAAATGCTGCCTGTACCGCTGTCATGTTCTGAAATGGAAGCATTCCAGTGATCAGTTCCCATAAAACAATCCCAAAGCTATATACATCCACCTTTTGTGTATAAGGCCTATGCTGGATCATCTCCCTGCAGCAGATCATAAAATAACACTTTTAACTTTTAAGTACATGTCGACATATATATTTTTAATTAAAAAGATATAAAACAGTGAAACCAATTATGCATCAGCAATTCAAAAAAGCAGGTTCATATTAGCCACAGGTTCATATGGGTAATCATCAACTGGATTTTAAGGGATAGTAGAATCACATGAAAGCAGGCTGACTCAGCTATTCTCTATGTAGCTATCAAGTACTGCCTATTTTGACAAGAAATAACAGCGGACGGGTCATTTCATTAAATAGAAGATAAATTGGAATGAGAGAAGAAATATAAAGAAGAAATTAAGAAAGCGATAGGATTATACCCTAAAAATACACTATTATTTATTTATTTTTTCATTTATATGATTATCACTATTTACTAAACTGAGTGCAAAACACAATTTACAGAAATCTGTCCTGAAATTTATTCTCAAGGTATGTAAATGAGCAAGCTCAATCTTTCTTGAATTCATAGTTGCTCGGTCCTTCCTTTCTGTCCAGCAGATTCTAAATCCCTCAAAAGTTCTTTTACGTGGCATCATTCAAATTTCTCAAAAGTCTCCCAAGTCTCTGGTTTCAAACCATCAGCAAAAAAGACTCATATATGCCATTAAATCTGTTCAGTGAAGGAGTTATTGTGTATCTATTGAGCTTTACACGTGTCCCAATTCCCTTGACATATCTCCTTGTATACGATCAGTTTGTATCTTGTCCATCATTTGGCGTACACACATCTATCCTAACGTCCTAATTTTTGCTACTCTCACTTTTTCTTGCATTGTATCTTTAAAGCTTAACGTTCTCTACATTTTCATCAGATTATATTGTACATACAATTTGCCTTCAAACTTGGTAGAGACTTCACTGTCACAAATAACCTGATATCTTTTCCATTTTGACCACTTATTTTGTATCTTACGTGTAACAATTTAATTTCTTTTTCCATTATTTTGTAATCTTGATTCTTGTCAAAATAGTTTTTTTTATTATCTGTTTAACAACTTCTATAAAGCTGCCATGTTGTATCTAGCATGTCATGCTGTAGCTTTTTCCTTGATTTCTCAAAGTTGTACATTTTGTACAAACGTACATATATAAATATATACCTCAGTGAAGAGTAAGCTAACTCACTGATCTTCTGAAATTCAAAGTCTGAGCGGGTACAGTCCTGCTCTGTTGTCCCTACCAATTGTTGTCATTGAATTTGGCGGAAACCACTGTCTGTCCCTGGTCACCACCATCTGCCAATGATCCTTTATTCTGGAGACTTCATGGATAGGTACATCTTGTCAAACAAGACCTAACCAGGAAGTTCCATTTCAAGTGGAAACTATAATCCACAAGCAGATCTCACAAGTTGCCCAGTCGTGTGTGCAACTCACACATTGGCTTGCACCGACAGAATGCCACCATGCCACTCTGAAGCACTCACCGGAGCCTCCTAGGTTTGTTTCAGGTATAAGCTTTCTCTCCTATAAGTGTCTTTGTTTGGGTTGTTGGCCTGAACATGATTATCCCCTCCTTTGACATAATTTCTTTCTCCTTGGTTAAGAAAATGGCTACCCTTGGTTCTGATGGGTCTCCAAACCCTGTGCACTCTATTTCTGGGACACCCACCATTACCACAGAGAAACTCTATTATAAAGTACTTTTGCTAATGATATACAACATCTATATGATAATATGACTCAGCTAAGAAACTAGCCTCTCTCAAAGAGACTAACCATGACATGACTACTCCGGTGGCTCAAGCCCACGGAGCTGATTCATTGGAAGGAATAAGTCAAAACAAAATAAGTTGTATATAGTTTGCATTTAGATTTTTTATCATGAATACTAGCTGATCAAGAAACCCCCTCACTGGACAGCTTAATTACTAGGTTTCTTCATGTTCCTACTCTTGTTAAAGGGGAAAGTCCATCTGAAGTGGTTAATCTTCTGTAATGGTGTCTTCACAAGGAAGAGGTCATCAAAACTGAGGAGGAAAAGGTTACATTCATAACATTTGCATGTTACTTTTCCCTTCCTAGGTAGTATCTTGCTTTTGATAACCTTATCCCTGTATGAGTGTGTATAAAGAAGATATCCGCTTAATCCAAAAGTAAGTTTTGGAAACCTATTTTACCTAGTAACTTCTTATAGAATACGAGTTTAACTTAGGATCCTGTGCTATTATCATGATGACTAAGCATACAAAATTTTAGATAAATTAACTACCATATGTAGTAATTATAGTTGACAAGTTATAGATTATAAAAAATGTACTATACATCAAAAGAAAGTTGATTGGCACTAGTTTTTAAATTATACGAAATTCAATAAATTTGGTCTACTTAATGAGAACTTTCAATTCTTCCATTGGATTGATGAACTTCAATGTCCATAAAGAAGCTATTAAATGGAATGAATATAACAAGACTAGCTCCTGAATTGAAGGGATCTCCATCCGTATCACTCTGTTATAACCATTTAAAATTTTCATTAATAACCATTTTCTTTATTAAGATAAAATTCAGAAACATAAAACCAGAATGTACCTTAAAATTAATTACTGTTAAAATTAATTACTATCAAAAGAAGAAACGAAACTAAAGAATCTTACGGAGCCATCCAACGGTATGTTCCAGTCTCAGGTGTCATTCCTTCAGTTAGCACCTCAATCCGCGCAACTCCAAAATCAGCAATTTTAATTGATTTGTCACTAAAAATCAAAAGATTATCAGATTTCAAGTCCCTGTGGATCAACCCAAGACCATGAACATATGCCATCCCCCGTGCAACATCCAAAGCTTGTTTAACAGCCAATTTGAGGGGCACTGATCGGTTTTGTCGCTTCATTAAAAATTGCCGAACTGAACCACCTTTGGCATATTCTGTAACAATACACCATACCATTGGCTTATGGCATGCACCAATAAAACGAACTATGTTGGGATGATTTAGTGTAGCCAGCATCATCACCTCCTGCTGAAACTGTTGTTCCATCAACTGAGCCTTTGCTGAATCATTTTCAGGTCTCTCCAAGATTTTAATAGCAACATCTTCATTATTGTAAGTACCTCTGTAGAGTTTCCCAAAAGCCCCTTGAGCAAAAGCCTCACCCATACTAAGATTCCTCAAATCAATTGTCCACTCATCAAAATTGTCAAGTCCTTTAGTTGGAGAACTACTATCCATTAGTGCTTGAGCCAAAGCATCATCACTCAAAGCATGTGTAACTCTTCCTCGATGATTGACACTGTGTGCAATGGAGTAATTATCATTGGCACGTCTTTGCAACCCTTGGTGGTTCAATATACGAGTATGGGAATCATTGGAGCCAACACTGCTATTATCGATGGACATTGCAACAGATCCTCCACCGTTACTTGTACGCAAGCTCCCAATGCTGTCAATTAACATATCCGAGCCCTCCTCAAGCTTATGGTAAAAGCCCTTAGAGAAATCATAGTAGCCATCGTTGTGTTTGTTGAGGTCTATTATTCCAGGGAATTTTGCACCACCTTCCAGCATCTTTATTTATTTCCTCAGCATCAGAAATTGTAAATTAAGCCACCTGAAAAAACAACTCTGAAACCAAAACATACCCACAAAAGCTTACAGCATTTGAATTTATAATCTTCAAATACAACAACAAAGATAACTCCCTCTTTGAATTTACCTATAATCAGTGCACAATTGTGCACGTACACACTCACATACAAACAAACAACCGAAGGCTCAGATATTCCAACCATACAGAAGAAATACAAACTGATATAGTTAACTTAAGCAAAAGAAAAACTAACACTATCATCAAATTTACCGAATATCATGGTTTTGGTATAAACCAGGAAACAAGTGCATAGGAACTAAGTGCTGTTCATGACATCAGTAGAGTGATCTTAGAAAGAAAAGAGTGGAGCTATGAAAAAGAGCGAAAACCAGGAAGAACCCTAGAATCTGGACAGCCTAAGAAGAGCTGGCAAGTCGTACCTGGATGGAGAGTATGAATTTCAATCCAAAAAGCAGAAGAGGAGATCGAATAGGGTAAATCCAGAAATAGAAATCAAATTGAAAAGAAAATTGAGGTCGAAACCGAAGGAGAACATTAAACAAAGAAACAGATGATTGTTTTCTTTTCAGTTTTTTTTTTTTCTTTTTAATTTTGTTTAAGGTGTGCTTTGCTTTGTTGTCTTCTTTCTTTTACCCAAAGTACAATCTTCCTCCTGTTACAACCATCATCTCCCTAGTCAAAAAAAAAAAAAAAAAAAAAAAAAAAAAAAAAAAAAAAAAAAAAGAATTAGTATATTTGATACCATTAAAATAGTTTATACGGTTTTATTTAAATAATATCTATTTTTTTTATTTCCAAAGTGATTTCAATTTAATCTTTTATATTTATATTTTGTATACATTAAAAATTTGAATGAGATGCTATTTTTTTAGTCCACTAAATTAATACAAAGATTTGTAGTGATTAATTACTTATTTAAAAAATAATATTTATTAAATAAAAATTCTATACAGTGAGTTTAAATTTCTACTCTATCAAACTCATGTGATGGTAGAATACACTACCTTCATTTTCATCCTGATCTATCTACAACTTTGTTTTGTTATAATATTTTCAAAAAAGTAGGTGAGTTTTTTTATTATTGGATAAAATAAGTCTACTAGGAGTTACAACTTATTATGTCGGATGTGTATTGGTTCTCACTATATTTGTACTTATTTTATTTTCTTAAATTATAATGTGCATGAATCAGGATAACAGTTCGTAGTGCATCAAATATATAAATAATAAAAAGATGTATTGATATATATATATATATATATATATATATTATTTAAAATGATTTATTTCAAAATTGTTTTGTAATAACACCCTCATGGAACAGTTTAATAACTTTAATTTCTAATATAAGTCAACATGTTTTAAAAAAAAATAAGCATATGCAAATTGTAATATGTTTAATATAAAATACTAGTAGCAAAAAAAATTATTTACCTCTGCTTAAACTGACTTGTTAAACCTTAAAAAACATTTTAAACATCTAAAACCTTATTTTCTTTAATCAAATGTACTCTTTTTAAAACCTTAAATGGGACAAACTAATTTCGGCCTATATTTATCAAAGACGAGTTCTTTTGCACCTTAATAAAAAAAATTCATACCGCAATTACCTTTATATGACAATCGGATGACAGCTCAATCTGATTGTTATTTGAAAAAAATTGACAATCGGATGAACAGGTCATCCGGTTGTATTTTTTGTTCAAATGACAACCGGATGGAAGTGCCATCCAGTTGTTAATTTTTTTTCAAATGACAACTGGATGGAAATGCCATCCGGTTCTTATTTCCAAATCAAAATGATAACCGGATAACACATCCATCCGGTTATCATACAAGAGCATTTGCTATATGAAATTTTTTTATTAAAGTGCAGGAAGAACCTATTAGGGTGCAAGAAGAACTTGTCTTTACCAAATCATAAACTTATGGTAAATAGTGACACATTTCCATCCCTAACTATGAAAGCTACTACAAGTAACCAACATACAAATTTATTTTTCATACCTACTTAAAATGTGTATGATTTAAACGTTAAATCAAATTAAATTAAAAAAACATATATTATTCAAAAGAAAAAGAATATACATAAAAAATCAATAAATTATCATTTAATGATAATGAAATCAACCTGTATTCTTAATATAGTTCGAGTTTTAAACAAAAGATCTTGGACAAATAAACATGTCTTGAATTTCAATTTGATCATTAGCCAAGTTGAATCTTTATTCCCTGTCATCCTATATACAAATACATTTCATATGAATATTCTTCTTATCCATTAATCACTCAGACGGGGTCACTCGTTAAACCAAAAGAAATTATCATTTTCATCCATTAGAAGATGAATAAATTCTTGGTGCTCATGAAAATCGTCCTCACTCTCCAAGCATCCTAATGTACGGTAGGAGGTCATCATCTGATTGGAAGAATATTTCATCACGTTTTCAACTTTTAAACACTAATCCACTTTTAAAGATCCATCTCAAATAAACCACACATATCCCTGTATCTAACCAAATAAGAGTCGAATTTCAAAAATCAAAATGATATTTATGACTTATTGGTTGGCGGATTTAAGTGATGATTTTGCCGGCCTCATTGAAACTCCTCCAGCTGCTGTGGTCTACCATATAATTGAAAGAAAGCCGATGAGCATGATAAATTTCTTTTTATTAAAAAAAGATACATCACTTTCAAACAAAAGTAAGGCAGCCTTGAAGCAGTAAATGTTGTACATTGCAATATAAAGAAATGTATACAAGAAATATGAGGCTAGGGTGAAAAACTGAAAATTGTTTCAGTTGACTGCCCACATTCATGACTGAAGAAAACCAACTTACCCATACTAGTGACGTTTCATTTCCTGAAATATATTTGTCACCCTTGGGGACAAACGCGGGAGGAATTTAAACAGCTGTATAAAACAAAAAAAACAGGTGACATGCATTAACAACTACAAATTGAAACAGGGCAGACTTCAATAGCTGTTCACCAAATAAAAATTTTCAGATGACTAGTAATGTTATGGTTCAACAATAAAAATCAATAAAGGTTATTGTTCTCAGGAATAGAATCTACTAGAGATTGCATAAAAGCGGCAGTTGCAGGTCTGGGTGCCGGACAATGATGGATAATTTCATATTAAAGTTGAAAGGTAAAGGCCAAAGAATAACTTTATATTTCTAATTCTAACAGAAACAAATACATCAAATGAAAATTTAAATGACATCAGTATTATTTAGCAGTCACTAAAGAGAAGAACGTACCCAAAGTTTCACGCATGCATCCATGACAACTGGGACCAGGCAGATAAAAATAGTTATAGTTGACTGATCCACTTCAAGCCCATAGTGCTCAACAATTATCTCTAGCAAAGTTTGCCAACCAGATTCAGAATGATACCTGCAGGCATCCCAGTATCCAACAAAACCAGTCAACAACAAGATGCCCCACCTCAAGAAAAAAAAAAAAAAAAAAAAAAAAAAATACAACAAAAACACATTTCAAAACCGTTCCTTGAAGCTTAAAGTTTTCCTTCCAAAATGGTCCTTATCACTAATTATAGACAAAGGAATGTCATGCAGCCTAATTACATCCTTTGCAAAGATCTCAATCACTTGTTTTGCATTACAAGGGTGTTTGAGAAATATAAAGCAAGCATACTTCAATATGTCAACAACTAATATAGCTTCATACCCTTTTTACTTTGACAGCTGACAGACAACATGAAGACACTAAGATAAAATGAATTAGATATTATACAGAAGCAGTGCAAATTTGCTTAAGAGGTTCGGAATACACCTATGGTATGATAACCTGGCTAAAGCTAGAAAGGCAAAAATGTGAGAAAATTACGAGCTAAAAATATGTGAGGGTGATGGGTTATAAAACCTACTATTTCACTGTTAACAACCCACAGATAAGAATTAGACATGTGTGACCCTGGGCTAAATAGTAGATACTTGTCGAATAACACATGAGAGTCAATATATCTTGGTGATTTGTTTGCTCGTGAAAGACCAGATAGCGGCAATATTCCACTGTTGTTGTCACACTACAGAACAACTGGTGCAGTGAACATGAAAGTCATCAAGTAGGAACTTAAGCCACAGAAGTGCATAAGAGCCTCTAAAAGGGTATGATATTCTTCTCTAGTAGAGGAAGAGGCAAAAGTTATATGCTTTTTCGATTTCGACCTGATAGTGTCCTAAGAAAGAATCAACAAACCCTGATTGAAAGTCTTGAGATTGGAAAATACTGTTGAAAATCCCACATAAACTTGAGAGAAGACCGATTTATAGTATATAACTTAATGCAAACCTTACCTTATTAACCGGTTTTGTAAGATTGAGTTAGGTTTAAAAGTCTACTTCATAGGATGAAATCAAAGCCTATCCTAACAAAGTTTGATGGGACTATCGTGCCACCGTTATTGGGCCGCTATCCGACCACTCATAAATATCAAGTCCCGCCCATGAGTTGGGCAGCTTGGGAATGTATTGAAAATCCCATATTAACTAGAAATAAGACTAGTTCATAATATATAAGAATATTTGTATCTAAATTTGTTTCTAAATCTATATATCTATATCTACATCAAAATTCCAAATCTACATTTGTATCTAAATGTGTCTCCATCTCCTTATCTATATCTATACCTGAATCAAAATCTATATTCGTATCTAAATGTGTCTCCATATCCATATCTATATCTATAAATGCATACAAGGAAGTTAAACTCGAGATTCTACTCCAACTCCGAAAGGGTATACGAAATCACAAATCATGAAATCAAAGTAAGATTCTACAAGATATATAAAATTCATATATATGCATATAACATAGCAAAAATAATAGAAAAAAAAAACATGTAACACACCAAATTTTTAATTAATCTTAAATTTATAAGCATATGAAAGTGAGTGACTAAACCCCATAGAAGACTCAACTCACAGGTCATAAATGACAAACAAAGCAACTTAAGATACTTGCCAAGTGACTACTCCAAGTGCGAAACACAACTCTTGGACATTGAGACTAGACCTATAAAATAGATCTTCCATATTAAAATCATAAGCACTGAAGAGATCCTCATTTCGTCATAGAAAGAGAACCAATGAACCATAAAAACAGAGCAGCTGAAGCAGAGGAACCAAACAGGCAGTTAGACAACCTCAAGCATGTTAGAGAAGATCTCTGGTTGCAGTGGTTCATGCAATGTTTTTGGGGCTTGGGTGAGAGGTCGAAGAAGATGCAGTGATGTCCGGTCAGCGAAGGTGTTTTCCTCTAGTATAAGTGTTGGGGTTACAGAAAAGTCAGATTTGGGGCTTGGGATTACAAAAGCTCAAAATGAAAAGAAAGAAAGAAAATTTAAATGCAGAATTAAATTGTATAAGTGAATTGAAATGCAGAAGTTAAATTGTAACCCATAACAAATATCATCATATTCTTAAATTGTATAACTAATAAACACAAGTTTCAATGTAACACATGTATGCAAAAACATCACTATATAACTTGCAATTCCAAATTATTTCCAAACTTTAAAATATGTTTACAATGATGTTTTTTAATATTATGTTTAAATACTTTTAATGTCAATGTTTAAAGGATTTAAGAGTGAAACTTCAAATAAGGAAAAGTATTTTTTATTAGAATGAGATATCATTTCTAAACACAAAACTTGATAAAATCTAGACAAAGACACAACTATGACATAAATCAACATTTGACACTACATGTTGCATATCTTCAAAACACTGACAAAGTTGTCATAGTTAAACAAATATTTGCTTCATCTACTGTCAAAAATCTAAGGATGTGTATATTTAATAATATAAAAAAACTCATGAGGGCAACTTTTATTGTAAATTTTGGATAGTAGACATGCATCTATAATAATTACTATGTTGCTAGTATTACTATGTACAACATAAAAAACCAAATGTGGGATTGATTTCTAACACATTTCCTCACACCGAGACTGTTCAACTCATACCTGGGACTGAATATTTAAGGATGGTCTGATAGCGGCTCAATAGGCCCAATAACCTTGCTAGGATAGACTTTAAGCCTAACTTAATCTTACAAAACGGGCATATAAAGTAACGTTTGCACCAACTTCTAAATTATTAAAAGGTCTTATATCTAGTCAATGTGAAATCTCCAACAAACTTTGTAATTAGTATTTTATTTTTTGATTTATTGACTTTATACATAATAGGTATGGCATAGGTATTTAGGCTCCCAGATGTTATGGAGATTGAAGTTGCTACTCGTACGGTCATAAATATTTTTTTAAAACACAATTATGGGGATCGATACTGTAGTACCTACCCAAACATAACCATTGCCATCTCTAAGCCGGGATCTATGCCTGTGACTGATTTTTTAAATGGAATTGAAGGTATGGTGGGATGAACTCGAAAATTAGGCCTCGGTATTTTCCCAATAAGATGCACTTGTAAAGCAATGAGGAATGCTACAAGGATTGGGATAATATAATCTGATTCCTTGTGGGATTAAATGATTATTTTGCTGAACTTAGATCGCAAACGCTTATGATGGAGTCATTGTCTAATATTAAAAGGTTTATTTTTTCTTTTTTAGTTATGGTTTTACAGTGAAAGGCATAGCGGTTGGTAGCACTGTTGTTAAAGCCACAACTCAACGTGTAAGATACACAATTTTACGAGGTGCGACCACGATTCTCGTAAGTGTCTTTTCAACAGCTTAAACTAGACAGATTCAAAGTACTCTTCGAGGCTTGATTACGACTTCAAGCTCAGTCATTAATGAACGTCTACCTCTTTTGGCCAAGTAGAAAGCTCAACCAGTAACACAAAATATTACATTTCTTAATACATACTAAATGTTTTTCTCTCTTGTTGATAGTTTAGCTACCTTTTCTAATGCTATTATACTTCTTTTGAATGTTATACATGGTATATGTAACGATGAGCAAATTAATGATTCATTAGAAACCAAGTTTCACTAAATGGAAGGCAATTACGAGATGCAAAGGAAATTACCCTAAGAATATATCTGTGATCAGTATAATTAGAAAAGCCTTCCCAGTATCTGAAATATTATTGATAATTTTATAACCTGTAAATTTGAGCAAGGCTACCTGCACAACAGGAGCAAAGAAAAAAAAAATTAAAGATAATTAATATGTATACTTCAGATTGAAACACTATACAATATTTGTAAATATGAACAAAAAATATTAAAAATTAAACATAGCCCACATCAACTGCTATGCTAAAGAAGCCTTCCAGAACATATGAGGGCTATGCTCAAACCATACGCACCAAATAGTAGCACAAATTGCACATTACTAAAATTAGGTCCAAGGAACTATGACATACCCAAATTTACAAAAAACACTGAATAATGTATTCCATAAAAAAAAAAAAAAAAAAAAAAAAAAAAACAACAGCGAAACAATGTAAGAACATGTTAGCAACCAATTCTGAACAGTCATTACACAAAACAAGCATCAGATGGCATATAAACCTATTATATGTCGTTAGCATTTATTGATATATGAACAAAAGTCCAAATGAAAGACTTGACCACAGAGGAAGGTTTGAATTTCAAAAAGGGCTTATCTGGATTTAAATAAATTCTTCCTACTTTTGTCCCCACACCTGATTTTAGCGTTATCTTCCCTTCTGGATATTTGGCTATACTTTTTTGTACAAAGTGTGGTTCTAGGTGACAAACGTGGCCCCTAGTTTCTAACTGTGAATTCATAACAAGTTAGTTCCAGTTGGACAAATTAATGGTTGGTGGCTAAATAAAATCGTGATCAAGGAGCAATAATGAGTATCCTTGCTAAGTTCATCCTTGCAGTAAATAGAGTAATAGTGTATATCTTTACTTAATAAGAGAGATTAGGGTAATTAGGATCCTTGCATTTATGGCCGTGTTTAAGTGTCATTCTATAAATAATATACTCTGATGTATAAGTTAGACACATAAATTCTCTCGTATGGTTTCTCATATTCTTCTATCTCAACATGGAATCTAAAGCCCAATGAAAAAAACCCTAATTTGTGCTTATCCAATGCACCCGTGTCCATCCTGTTACATTCTAATTATTTCTATGTTTCTGTTGGGTAGAGAGGGTTAATGTTGGTTAGGAGATTAAGGTGGGTTATTGTAGTTGATGGTTATCTGGTGATTATCTCTTTTAAAAGGGGAATATAATTATTTTCAAAAAATAAGAATCATATTCTGCCATCCTTAGTGTTCGGTCGGAAGAACCTTCGATTCCCTTGATTGGAAATTTGGTGTCTAACACATCCATACCAATAATTTTTGGAAACCATGTTCTTTTCTGATTTCCCTCTTTACCATTGAGTTTCCTTTTTCCAATGTGTCCTTCACTGTCAACCACTACTATTTTCAGGTGAGCAAGTTTTCATGAGAACCACAACTATTTTTGTTTGCCTCAAGTTAATCAAACCATGTCTGAAGTTTGTGGGTCGAAATGACACAGTACGCACTCCCAAGTGCCAGTGCCCAACACCACTATGCATGATGATACCTTCAACCTCTTATCACTTCAATCACCCACGTTGTCCCGACACGAACTTTCATATTTTGGCCTTGCTTTGCCTTTCTTGGCTTCCATTAAGCCACCTACTCGTTGTACAACCCTTTTGTCTGTACTACTGTTGTTCGAGAATTTTAGTATTAAGTTTTGAGATCACAAACTCAACAAATAAGAATTTGAACTTCGGGACTAATCTTGTTGAACCAAGACACTTTTAAGGATTTTTTGTTTACAAACTAGGAATATTTTGATTTTCAATGCAAATAAGTGTAATTTCGATTTTAATTTCAACTATCAAATGAGTCCTTCAGTTATAATAAAGGATTTTAGTAGACATTAATAGATTTTGTTGACAATGAATATAACAGTGTGAAACAATGATATTTATGAATGATTATATTCCATACTAACATAACCAAACAGAAACATGCATTGAAAGCAAAAAGGAAAGAGTCATAAATAAGAAAAGGAGTTATCGAAAGGAGGAGTCAGTGAAAGCATAATGAAGATAAAGAACATACAATCTTCTATAGAACCGTAAAGCCATGAATGAGACAAAATTTGGTACACAGGTAGTGTGTAAATGTTAATGACCAGCTATAATAATACAATATTTTCCTTTTATAATACACTTAAACTAAAAGACACCTATTGTAGATATTGACACGTGTCTTCAGAGATCTCTTCTTTACTATGATCCTGCCACTTGTCCCGTGCCTTGTTTAGCTTTAAACTGCTTCTTATAATAACAAAAAACTGTCAACTTTTCATTTTGATTTTTCATTTGAAAACGTTTTTTCAGTACCTATTGGAGCCTTTTAACATCATTTTTATCAAAAACTATTTTTTCGAATTTCTAGAATCATTCTTCTATTATTCGTCATTTTATATCAAAAACTCTGTTTTCATTAGACAACATAGTCTCTCCTATGATGTCAAACAATAATTGAAACAATAATCTTTCAAATGACTCCAATATGCCCCCTATAAATGCCTTGTTGAGTCAATTGAAAGGAGGCCCTTTTAAATTTGTGAATGATATACCTCTTCTCATACAAATTGTCAACTTTCTACTGACCAATTGACTAACTTGTCCACCAAGGTTCTCATGTTGACTACATTTGAAACATGGTTGACTTATATGACATATGTTCTAACTTGAGAGGAGTGTTAGATAGCCTCTATAACTACAAATTAGGGTTGGAGTTATGATAATTTTAGGTATTTAATTTATTCTTATGTATTATGATTGATTCTGCTGTACCTTAATATGTGATTATAAATAAGACTTCTGTGTGAACATACAAACTCACAAGATTCACATATGACAGAAAAAAAGTCTAATAAAACAATAAAACATTTAACAGAAAGAAAAATGGTGAACTTACTTTACTCTTATTGAAGTATAAAAGAATAAATAAAGAGATCCCGTAAACTGTATCTGACCATATGTTGGCAAATGCTCTGCGATTCTCCAGTCTCCGCTCTTCCCTCAACTCTAATCTGTTGGTGCAACAAATAGAATGGCAAAAAGGAAAATGAGTATAGAACAACGGTCATCTTAAAATAATTACTCTGACTAAATCTAAATATCATAACAACTAATCAACAAGTCCATGACTATATTTATTCTCCTTTTGCTCAAAGTCTTCACCAGTTCATAAGTTCTTTATTAAGCAGAATTTATGTAAAGAATGATGCAAAGATTTTGTAAGATTACTGAGAGTCATGTTAACCAACAGTCAGTTACAGTGCAGAATCTAGCATGATTGATTTTGTGGACTTTGTTACTGAATTCAATATTATTATAATGCTCATATTCTGAATACAGCTACAACAATCAACACAAGAAAAAGGAAGAGCACCATTCAAGACAATAAGGCAAAAGAAAGAGGGATTGATCTTACGCTTTATGTCTTAATTCCCACCAAACCTCATCATCAGAAAGAGGTGGAGATTTACCAATCTCGACCTCAAGCTCAAATCGTCCCCTCTCAGTTTTTAGTTCCTTGACTATTTCAAGTTTTTGATATCTTCTTACATCAAGCATTTGTGCTGCAAGTGGTACAGTCTTCACATATCTATCGATAGCAAAAAGTTCCTTGAATGGTTACATGAACATTTTCAATTCAAGGTAAAACTAACACACAAGTAAAGAATGAATAATCTGAAAAACTTTTACTCAATTACAAAGAATGCAAAGGAAAATGATAAAATTATAGTTTTCTGTCTAAAATAAAACAAAGTAATTTACAATGACACACCCGTTGAGATTTTCTCAAATTGGACTTGCCTCCTTTATCAGATGTCAGTGTAATAGTTTTCGAACTTAAGGTGATGTATGTGTAATGTAAAAGGGCTGACGATGTATCGTTTTAAAACTAAGGGGAGATTTCTGTAGGATTTTGAAAAAGTTTGGGGTATCAATGTAATTCGAACAACCCTTAAAGGGTACCAATGTAATTTACTCTAAAACAAAACATGAGCTACATATAAAATCATCAAAACAGCCAGATAACCAATACTGGACAACAAATGAAAAGCATGAGCTACATATAAAATCATCAAAACCACCAGATAACCAATACTGGACATTAAATAAAAATATCATAACACTTTTTCTAATCCATTTTTATCTTAATTATTGTTAGAGAACTCCTGAAACTTTTAGCAGTGAGATAAAAGCTCATTAATGATTTTATATATCAGACATATCCTACCATCCATATAGGCTTCATTAAGCATGAAAAGGGGACAATGCATGGGTCCACTAATACCTGTCCTAAATGTTAACTATGAAGAATCAGACTTTCTACCATTTGACCAAAGACTTTGATATCTTGTGAAGGGCTAATAACCCTCCCACTACCCACAAATGGTTTTGTATTTGTTTGAAAATATCTCTCAAATCCACTACAACCAACACAGACGAATAATAAAACGATAACAAAGAATCCACAATAATAGTTAGCCGGTTAAAGAAGAAAAAGTAACAAAGAAACACACAAGAGGAATTTAACGTGGTTTAATTGAAGTTTTAACTAACTTCAACCTTCATCCACAATGAGAAATTCAATAATAATAGATATTACAATTCAAGGTCTATCTCAGTGTAAACTCTCAACTTTAGGTTGATTATAACAGTTCATACAAGGTCCTATTTATATAGAAAATAATTATGAAAACTAACTTTCGTAAAAACACGCCAGAACAATTGAAGAAGACATGTGAACCATGCTTCACATCTGAGCTCAAGACGTCAAAGCAAGCGGACTTTGATATTAGACAAGGAAGTTATAACTTTACGGTCAAATACCCTCTGATGCTCTGAAGAAGAATGCATGAAGAAGATAGACAATTTGATCAAGACAGACAATCTTGATACCATCAGACTTGACCTATCAGACAATCTCGGATCTTTAACCAGGATTTTACTAAACCAATCTTCTTAGTGATAAAACACTCACTGCCTCTAAGCCCATAATATGCTTAATCACCAATTAGCTGAATTAAATCCAAACAATGAAAGAACTTATTACTACCAAGCAAAGCTATCATGGTCACATCAGAGGGATTATGATCAGTTGAGACCTTGACCACCTTCATAGATTCTCGAGAAGTCTCCTCTCTCACGCAATGCAGTTTGACATCAATATGCTTAGTTCTTCCATGGTAAACTTGGTTCTTAGATGACAGTATAGCGTTGTTGTTGTCACAGTAGACAATGGCAACTTGGTTTTGCACCTTCAGTTCTTTCGCTAGACCCTTCAGCCATAAAGCTTTTTTCATAGCCTTTATCATCGCAATATACTCTGTCTCAGTAGTTGACAAAGCCTCTACCTCTATCATGACAATATACTCTTCAATGATCTCAATCGCCAAAATCTTCCTAACGACTCCAAGGTCCTTCAGATCAAACTTGTTGTTCATTGCAACCTTAGTTTTATCAACTTTAGTTTTATTATTGCTTGCTACTAGAATGTCATCAACGTATAGTAGCAATACTATGAAGTGACCTTCTACTAGAAACTTGAAGTAGATGCAAGTGTCATACTTATTATGTTCAAAACCCCTACTTGCAATAAATCCATCATCAAATCGTGTGTTTTATTAACTTGAAGATTATTTTAGACCATACAAGGATTTGTTTAACTAACAAACATAATCCTCCATATTTCTTATATCAAATCCTTCTGGTTGCTTCATATATAGATGGTCTCATCTAGGGATGGCAATGGGGTGGGGCGGGTTCGGGTTTGACTATCCCATCCCCATCCTCGAAGTAAAAAATCATCTTCATCCCCGTACCTAACATGTATAAATTTTTGTCTTATCCTCATTCCCATTGAAGAACAAGTATACTTATACCCACATCCGCAATATTAATTGAATAATTTTTTTTATAAAAAATAAAATTTATAGCAAAGGAAAAATGATAATATAAATTATTCAAAGTTAAAAAAAATACACATTTTATTTTCTCCAATGTCAAATATCAAGAAAGAAATTATAATTCTATAAATATCAAATGAGAGTATCAAATAACAATTGGATAAAGGTCAAATAATTATAAAAAAGATTAAAAATGATCAAATATATGATCTAAAGATAAGTTACGAAACTAAGGACCATAGAAAAGTTAATATATGTTTTCTAGGTTACCTAATAAATTAAAGGTGTTTTAGTAATTTAAAACAAAGACGGGTATGAGGACAGGAAAGAGATGGATATATGCATACCCATCCTCATCCCCATAACCAATTTTAGAAAATCGGGTATTACCCGTGCGCATACACATGCCTAGTCAATGAGAGATTCCTCTTCAAAATCGATGTGTTCAAACAATACCCATGCAGACGAGTTCCTTTGTCATCCCTAGTCTCATCTAAGTCTCCATATAAAAATGCAGTCTTAATATCTATTTGTTCTAACTCAAGGTTAAGCTCAACAACCATGATTACCAACATCAAAATGGATCTATGCTTCATAACCGGAAGGAAAACATCATTATAATCAATTCATTCCCTCAGAGTAAAGCCTCTAGTCACAAGTCTCACCTTGAATCTTTGTTGATCAATTCTTAGAGTCTTTTCATTTGAAAATCCATTTACAATTGACCAGCCTAAAACCCTCGGGGCTAAGAACAAGAGTCTAGGTTTTGCTCAAATTAAATGACTTCATCTCCTCATTCATGACATCTAGCCATTGAGTTCTCTCCTTACTTTTTAATGCAAAAAATATACTAGAAGGTTCATCTTCTAAAACGTAGCTTGCTACTACTAAGGTGTATGCAATAAGCTCTGCATAACTATACCTCTCTAGAGCTCTTAATGTTCTCTTGTTCTATTTGTTACGAGTTTGCCATCGTCAGCACGTTGGTCTTCCTCAGATATAGCACAACGTCTATCATCTTGAGATGCATAAGCCAAGCATTTATTATCATTAGATGTACTAGATGTTTATCGAATTCATATGCATCTCATCTACTGAACTCCACCTCAATGTCAGCCTTCTCAACATTACACCCCTTCTAGGCTTACATTTTGAAACTTTTGGCTTATAAATCATTTCAGCTTCATTGAAGACAACGTCTCTGCTGATGATAGATTTCTTGAATCTTGGCTCAATACACCATAGACAATATGCCTTCACACCTTCTAGATATCCAAGAAACATGCATTTAATAGCACAAGCATCCAATTTACATTGCCTAATGTAAGCATAGGCAATACAGCCAAAGATTCTCAAATTATCAAGGTTGAGGAAGTATCATGACTAGATTTTGTTAGGAGTCTTAAATGTAGTTGAAGGACATTTGTTAATCAAAGTAGCAACAACAACTTTTGCCCAAATGTACTCTAGCAGTCAATAACATACACCTCCATCATTCTAGAGTGGTCTTATTAAATCTCTATGCTAGACCATTGTTGAGAAGTTCCTACAACCTTCTGGTGCCTCCTTATGTCATGGTCTTTGCAGAAGGTGTTAAACATCTTTCAACAAAAACTCAAGACCATTATTAGTTCTAAACCTCTTTACCGTGTTACCGGTTTGGTCCTACACTAGACGCTTCCATCTCTTGAAGTTCTGAAACCCTCTATCTTTGGTCTTTAGAGGTTAGACTCATAACTTCTTCGAATAATCATCAACAATCAAAAAGAAGTATCTAGCTCCAGAGTGATGAATTTGTAGACGGTCCCCATAGGTCAGCATGAAATTATCAAGGGTTCCCTTTGTCCTTTATTGTCCTATGTCAAAACAAGTTTTAAACGTCTTTCCCTGGACACTTCAAAAAATTTCGACTGATCAATTTTGGTACTCCCAAACAAGCCTTGTTTTTCCAACTCCACTATGCCTTTTTTGCTTACAGGACCTAACACCCAATATTTGTTTTTGACAAGACAACCTTCTCAGGAGTAGAAGCTTACCAATATACTATAGCATCTTCCATGGCATACTAGTCATTCCTTCTCACACCCTTCATCACTAACAAGAAACCTCTCAGCACCTTCAACACGCTCCTCTCTCCTCTGAACACATATTTCTTCTTCTCAAGTTCTTCAAGAGATATCAAATTGCATTTCAACCTAGGTACATACCTAACTTCTTCAAGCAGTTTCTCAATTCCAGACGAAACTTAATTGTTCCAACACTAGTTATCTTACAAGACTTATTATAAACTCCTAGAACAATAGACGGTTAGGTGTCATATGAAAATAACATTTAGAGTCCAAAATCCATTTATAATCACCAACACTACTCGACACTCTGATGATTCATAACATTCTTCCACCAAACCTACTTCACCAAATGTAGAGATCCCATTAAAGCTAGACAATCTATCAGGATTATTAGCCTTCCTCTGTCTCTAAGGATAATAATTTCTCGTGTGTCCTTCATTCTTGCAATGATAACATTTGTAGACATTCATCACTCTTTCAATATAGGCCTTTGATGTCAACCTCCAACTAACTCCTCTTTCAATATAGGCCTTTGATGTCAACCTCCAACTAACTCCTCTATTATCCCTGGTAGATAATCTACCCTTTGCTACAAGGCCGTTTACAGTATTAGAAGCCTTCACGTCAAACTTCTCGTTCAACTCCTTTGAGCTCAGAGCAGCCTAAACCTTTTCAAGAGAGAGTCTTTGTTCCATATAACAAGGTTACCTTGAATTGATCATGTGTCTTAGGTAGAGAACACAACAACAACAATAACAATGTTTGATCTTCATCATCAATCTGAACGTTAATATTTTCAAGATCAAGAATCAATTTATTGAATTCATCTAGTTGTTTGGTAGTTGTCTTTTCACTACTTAGATACCTAGTCATATACAAGCTTTCAAGCTTTGTCCATAGTCTCCACTGCATCGCCTCCTTCGATATCTGCCTTAACACCTTGTCTCCAAAACTTAGAACAATCGTGCTATGGTCATTTTCCAACAATGCCTTATTGTCCTTCTTAGCCATAGTTACATCAAGCTTGAATTCACCTTCCAAAGCTTCAAGGAGACCCTATTGAACCATAATAGCATGCATCTTTAATCACCACAACCGAAATCATTCAAGTCAGTGTATTTCTCAACCTCATACATTGCGAAAGTAATGATGATTGAGTTTCCTCACTTCACGTTCACCACACCAATTTGTTAGGAAATAGCTCTCAAACTCACTAAACCATCTACCAACACAAATGAATAATAAATGATAACAAAGAACTCGCAAGAACAATTAGACGGTTAAACAAGAAAGTGTAACGAAGAAACAAAGAAATTTAATGTGGTTTAATTGAAGTGTTAACTAACTTCAATCTATATTCATGATCAGAATTTCGCTAATAACAGATATTACAACTCAAGGATTTTCTTTCAGCAAACTCTCAACTCTAGTCTGATTACAACAATTCAGACAAGGTCCTATTTTTAGATAGAAAATAACTTTAAAACTAACTTCCGTAAAATACACGCTAGAACGATTGAAGAAGACATGTGAACAGTACTTCAAGTTTGAGCTTGAAACGTCAAACCAGGCAGACTCCGATAACAAACAAGGAAGTTATAACTAATGCAGAGTAGACGGTCATATACCCTCTCAAGCTTTGAAGACATACGCCTGAAGAATACAGACCATCTGATTAAGACAATTGATCTTGTACCATCAGAAGGTCTACAATATCAGACAGTTTACAACATTAGACAGTTTACAACATTAGACAGTCTAGGACCTTTAACCAATATTTACTGAAATAATCTTCACAATATTTCTAAAATTGACAGCAAATCATCTCTAACAAAGTGATTGTGAGTTTGATCGTTGACCCCTTCTTCGTAATTAAATTAAACTTCAGCACAAGGGAAGGTGGGTTTGTGCATAGATTTGAAGCCCAAAAGGCCTCTCTAGCATGAAGGCCTAAATGGTCATGCTATAGGTATAAAACCATTATTGAGCATCCACCTTATAACTGAGGCTTTTTGGAGAATTGATTTTTGACACAAACAAGTTTCACTACTTGAGAACAAATAATGGTAGGATCAATACTACATTATACGTTACTATGCTAGTCAAAACAATTTTCCATTCAATAGCACAATGTTTAAAAAGAAGGAATTATATTCTGGAAAACCACTATCTTCTGAAGTTCTGTATTCTTTGGCACCGGATTATGAGATTAGCTATATCTTTTATCTTGGCCTCTTCTTTTCTCAAACTGTATTTCTGGGTTCCTACTTGGTAGCTGAACCAGTGACACATGATATTCCTCTGCAAACTGAGTTTCCTCAGCACGGCCTTGGGCAACCTTTTACATCAGAGATTGATCTCACCACTCCACTACTCTATCTCATTCTATGTACTAAAATATTGGCCTTGCCCACCCAAGTTCTATATGATGGGCAACCCATTCCTAAAACATTGCCTTGTCCCCCAAACACGTCATACTTCTACAAAACAGCATGCATAGAGAATTACACACAGGTATATCTATTTGTGCACAAATCTTGAAACATTTAGCAAAACAAGATAATATTCAGCCAATAGAAAAAATTTCATATATTCAGAAGAAAAATATGAGATTTGAATGAGCGAGTTGATAATCAACATATACCTGTCTAAAAATGGCATAAGTATATAGTCATGAACCAGAAAATCCATCGCCCAAGGTACAATAATCAACACTGCCAAAAATTTTGCCTGTAATAACAATTTTGGTACATGGAATTGAGTTAGGGAATAGAGAACATATTAAGCGAGCACCAGAACATCATTCACTTGGTACGACAATATTAGAATGCTGGATAATGTCTAAAAGGGAGAATTGAAAATTTGACATCAATGATTTAAATGCTTCCAAATAGAATGAGTTGAATATATCAGTTCAAATCATTTCATTCCAACTTCAGTTGCAGCTGCTGGGCTTAAATCCGTGTTTTCCCCCACCCTTCTTATACAAAGGCTAAGCTATTAACTAAGTGAGGGTTTTGGTTGAGAAGAAAAATGAGATTACATAAATGAAAAGCATTTCGTGAACATAAGGAAATGCACTAACCGAATTTGACGAGGCATACTGGAAAACACGATCTTCATAAAGCATGTCATCATCTTCCTCTCCAAAAATCAAATACCTAGCAGACTCTACCAGCCCCTTCTCGGCGGGAAGATCACCGGAATCAGCTCGCACATTATCCCTATAGTCCTTCATGCCCTGCTCCCAATCCGAAGAGGAAGTGTTACCCTCCTGATCAATCCCGTCCCCATCCAAAAGCCAGTCTTCCCATTTCCTATACTCTTGGTTCCTCGTATCTTCTTGGGCTTCTCTTAACTCCACAATTGTTTCAGCTCTCTGCTTCCATGCCTCAAACTTCTCGCCCTCGGATAACTCTTGGGTGCTCTCAGCCTCAGCCGCAACACCCTCAGCCTCTACCATATCATCGTCCCTCAGACCAAGCCAATTCCCATCATCTTCGAAAAAGAATTTCTGCCACCAACTGCTTTTCCTTGAATGCCCACTATGCTTTTCCGCTTTTGAAATGAATCCATTAAGCCGCCTCGTTTTGCTGCCCAACTGAATCACAAAGTTGGATGAACCATGCGAGACGAAAGAGTTCAAAAGCAGTTTCTGATTAAACAAGATTAAGCTGTCGCATAAAACAATTGAAGAGCTCATGAAGAACATGAATATATGCCCACATTTTTCAGTTTCCCGAGTGAATGCACAACATTCTGGTTGGTTATGTTCAGCTTTAGCACAAACTCAGCCAAGCCAACCTCTCCAATTCATATTATCCTCATCTACTCTATTCTATATTCTAATATTCACGCCTTTTTGCCTTTCTTTCTTATTTATTTATCCAATTATACGACTGTACAAAAAGAGCGTTACCCCGCAGCACAGTCTTGGGCATGGCTATGGTTCCGCCACGTTCTATCCCTTCTCTCTCTTCATTTCTCCATTTAACATTATATATACTTATAAATATTACATGTGAAAAATCATTTTCAGTACCAAAAAAATCCTATAATAAAAGATTAAGAAAATTAATCATCCTAGTTATTCATTGCTCTTATAACTATTAATAATTACTAAATGATATTAACTATAGATAAAAAATTGCCAAGCACTTAATTTGTTTACTTATATATAGGTAAGAGTCGAATGCGCACACAAAAAAAAAAAAAAAAAAAAAAAATTTT
>Ga0209489_102517_pt1 | contig 37210 bp, 20 predicted proteins | sample SiratrowhiteBW_FD_187527 | JGI IMG/M metagenome (GOLD analysis project Ga0209489, IMG submission 187527) | Root nodule microbial communities of legume samples collected from California, USA - Siratro white BW (SPAdes) (version 2) | ecosystem: Host-associated > Plants > Roots > Nodule | place... | reverse complement strand
AAAAAAAAAAAAAAAAAAAATACTGTCACTAGAAAAGGAAAAAAATACTATGACTAAAAAGTAAAATGTGACACATTTATATAGATAAAAACAAAAAAAAAATACAAAAACTGAAACAAATTATGTTAATTTACGACAACGAAAAAATATGTTTAAGAATTAAATTAAATATTAAAAATAAAATAAAGGTAACATTAATATTGTTGAGCTATATACAAAAAAATACTATTTATTTCATTATGGAGATGACCATAATGAAGATGCAAATGGTGTATGACTCATTGGGCATATTGATATGGATGAAGGGTAAAATTGTCTTATTAATGTGTTTGGGTTGTTTAATTGAGACACGTTCACATTGATTAACTTCTTATAAGTTATATGAGATGGTTTTCTTAATAAATTGATTGTAAAAGATATTTAAATTAGGTTGGAGCCATACCTCATTTTGTGCTACTCCCATTTTCACACGTAAACTATAAATAATATATAATGATATAATTTCCGAACCTAGTGTAAAACTTCTTTTATATATAAAAACCTCTAATGAAAAATAAAATAAATTTATTCATAAATTAAAATTGGTTTATATTTAAGTTAAAAAATTTTATTTAAAAAACTACACTAGATATCTTATCTATATTAATTTTAACATAAAAATTATTCTATTTTATTTTTCTCTATTAGAATATGCTGCCCAGTTTTCTACCCAATAGTTCAGATTTATTTATATAATACAATTTTCATGATTGAGATTATGCAAGGTCTTCTGAAAATCTTAGATGAAATTTATATATATATATTTGTCTTGTCTAAGAAGGATAGAGGTTGATCTTTTGATTGGTTGATTCGGTGGCAGATTCTCTCAAAGGTGCATATGTATCTCAGCAACTGAATCATTCATTTCAGTTGATAAAAGGAAACTTCACTATAGTAAGGTAACAAATGTTGATCCCTTCCCTTAGTATATGGATATTGATCATCTTCACATGAAAAAGGTTGTCAAATTGAATAATTTTGCAAATAGAGGATTTTTCCAGTTCATTTATACTTGAAAATGTGCAGAACCTTTTCCAATCACTCTTTCTGATTGTGTTGCATGAATTTATTTTATTTGTTTAAAGGTGTTTTAATCTGAATCTCATAATTAACAAACATTTAGTGCCTCGGTTTGATTTCTACTGCTCATAAAGGGATTACCCTTGGAGATGAGAAAGGAGATGTAAAAGTACTTGGGTTTGATGTAAAAAAGAAGATAAAGTATCTTTAGTATATATGATTCTCTATTTTTTAGGTGTTTTTGAATCTTTAAAATATACAATTTGATTGTTCAACTACTGATTTCTCAGATGTACAAACGGTCTAATAAAGAACAGAATAGGAAGGTAAAGGCTGCACATCCTCCAACCCCTTTTTCCTTTCTAAATTACATTTGGTGATCTTTATCATTTATAGGACTTTCTATGGCAGGTTAGAAACTGTGATGCTGCAGAGAGCAGTTTTCAAAGGTATAAATATCATATTCAACATCTTCTATTTCGTACTTCATCTTTTTTGGGTCAGAGGAGGAATGATTTTTCCAAGTTTCCTAGAACTTCGTGAAGCCTGCACAGATTGTAGGTGTTGTCTGAAACATACAATATTAATTTGTTCTTATGATTAATGCAGCATGATTTTCGAAGACGTGGATCCCTCTGGGGCTTCATCATTCCAATTAGGAAATTTGAGTTGCCGCTCATTGGTTTGTAAACCAAGTGCTATTATTATGACAGCCAACAGATACTTCATGCTTCAGAAAGTAACTCAGTCCTGGCCTTCCCCTGCCTTGTGTTTTGTGGAAAGAGTGCCTCAAGATGCACAAAGTTCTCATGTTACAGTTTTTAATTCAGGTGATGGATCCTCTAAATCAGATAATGAGTCAACCTCGTCTAAGAGTATGCGGGATGTTCATATTGTAAGAACTGAGATCCACTCATGCATGTTTGAACTATCTCACTGAACATAAAAATTGTGTATTTTCAAATTTGTGGCACTGCTGGACCTATGCTTTATATGATTAACATCGTAGAGACCCTTGACTATTGCAGACTATTTATGGTTAATAAGTATTCATTTTGTTTTCCAGTCAATGCGGTTGATGGAGGACTTTCTAGATCTTGCTAAAGAAAATACAGAAAAGGATTTGGAAACTTGTGGTATACTTGGTGCCTATCTTGTAAGAATCATTGTAAAACCATAACTTATTGACTTTCACAGTCTTTGGCTTGTCATCGTAAGGTCTTCATGAATACAGAGATATTGGGCCTGTGTGTTACCATTTTCTTGTAAAAGAAGGACTTTTTTTTTTTCATTTTCAGGTATTAGTTTCAACTTATCAAAATAATGGGAAGCTAAAAAGCATATAAATGTGAATCAGAAAATATTTTGAATAACTTGACTTCTCATCAAATTGGCTGCTTCTTTTAAATTTCCACTAGGGAGCAGTGAGTCATACCTCCTGCATAATTACTCCTTATTTGGGGTCTCTGTGTAGATTTTGAATAAGCAAGATTGCTCCCCTCATTTAATTAATATATGTTATAACCGAAATATCTTGCCCCCCTTCCTCTCTCATCTTAGTCATAAGCTTGTACTCTTGTCATGTTTATTTCTGGTTGTGTTTTTTAGGCTGGCTGAATTTATTAGTACTTTATATCTTGTATGATTGTTTGCAATTTTTTGTTCATGGTATTTTATAGATTTACATCTGCCAAGATGGTATTTTATGGAAAAGAAATGAAGAGCCTGATTTGACCAAATGCATTACAGAATTTGAAACTGATACATGATCATATATTTCAATTTTCCAGGAGAAGGGAACCCTCTATATGACTACTCTGATTATACCAAAGCAGGAATCCGCTTCCAATTCTGTTAGTATCTGGATCACAGCCTTACATTCTTCTCACCTACGGCTTTAGAATATTTGGTACATATTTTCAAGAGGGCATGATTTTATTATTAATTGTTGCTAACTTGATGATAACTGAATCACAGTGTCAAGCTACAAATGAGGAGGAAGTTTTCAAAATTCTAAATGAAAGATCCCTTTGTCCTGTAGGATGGATCCATGTATGTCTTCCTATCCTTTCACTAATGCTAATTAAGAGTAGAGGTGTTTGCTGGTTGGTTTGGGTTGAACACATGAAATTTCACAAATCAATTTTGCAGTGATTGGATCACAGGTTTGTGGGGAAAGATATCAATCAAAACAAACTTAACTTGGCAAGATTGGGTTGGTTTACATTTGGTTAATTAAGTTGGGATGAAAACATCATCCCACTGAAGATGGAACCCAAAAATGAACAGAATGTTTAGATGAAATACACCTGACCTGACTACATCTCAGTGTTAAAGGTGGTATGAAACTACTATTCTTAAAAGGAAGACAAATTTTCCTTACATAAACAAAACAAATAGCTTTTAATAGTGAATTGGGGAGGGGGTTAATTAGATTCAGTGTTGGTTGGGTTGTTCTCATGTGAGCTAAAAGGGGTTTCAAAGTTGAACACCACTTGGCAATCTATTAAATTAGGGTAGCTACTTTGCCTAAAATTATTGTTTAAGCATGTAACTACTAAAGCTTACTAGGAAGTTTTTATCCATCTAAGAAATATTTTTTTCCTTCTTTATTCAGCTGAAATGATTTTTTTTCCTTCTTTGGAGATTATTCTCTTTGATCAAGATATATCATCACTAGAGCCCAAACTATTTTCATATCATGAATCCTTTTAGAAGAGAATATTCTCCTAGTTTGACTTCTCTAACCCTTTTCTTCTGAACACTTTCAGACACATCCTTCTCAAAGTTGTTTCATGTCATCTGTGGATCTGCACACTCAATATTCCTACCAGGTGACTGATCCAAGTATTTGCATTATTAATTAGGTTCTGTGGATCTGTATTTTTCTGGTAAAAACATTTTTTTTTGTTCACTGTTGTCACCTTTTAGCGCATTTAAGCTATGATCTCCTTTAAGAATACACGTTACTTTTATCATCAAAGTTTTCATTTGCAACATGGTTGCATTTGCATTGAATAGTTGACATATTCAAATATAATTTATATAGCACGTCCTTTATAATTTTGGTGGCAATAAGTGATTAAGGCCATTATGGTTTGGGATAACAAGACTTATAAGAAGATGACTGTAGTCTGTATATGATGGTAATATATGGATATTTAATTCTTTCTGCTAAAGTTTAATTGTATGTGTGTTAAGAAAGTACAATTACAAAAGTTTTCCTTTAACAAAAGAAATTGAAACGGTTTGTAGGTAATAATTATAATCAACCTAACTATTAAAACTCCAATTGATATTTAAAGTATAGTCTCTTTTCTATTTTCCTTTTCCTGACAAACTTTGCACTCACTGTTTAGTGTTATTTTATCAGATGATGATTCCTGAGGCATTTGCAATTGTTTTGGCACCAAATGATAACAAAAGGTCTACCTACCTACCGTCTTTTGTTCTACAATATGGACAAATTCTCACCCATTCCTATAGTTATCTTTGCGCTTATATATTAACTGATGTCTTTCACCTAAGATTTGATATCTACTCTATTGTACTTACATTTTTTATCTTCTTTTTACCCTTTCCTTTTTGAAAGTAATTCCTCACAGCATAATTGCATCTAACTTTCATTTGAGATAATAAAGAAGGTAAATGAATGTAAGATATTTTGAACTAAACCAGAATATATGTTCCTCTGACTCTGTTTTGGATATGATGTTAAAGTACTTTTGCTAGCTTCTCTTGAATCACAATAATAAGTCTAATTTCAAGTACCAGAAATGTTACATGCTAAGATATCTGGAAACTCAAATTTAGTAATTTTGTCCAGGAGCTGTGGATTATTTCGTCTAGCTGACCCTGAAGGAATGAATATTCTGAAAAATTGTCAGGAGACAGGATTTCATCTACACAAAGAACCAGATAATGGCAACCCTGTGTATGAGCACTGTTCCAATGTGTACAGAAACTCAAATCTAAGGTTTGAAATCTTTGATTTACGCTAAAAATGACATTGAATACAATACTGTATAATATGACAATGACAGATGAAAGAACAAAACAATGTTGATACACAATAGTTATGTTTTGTCTAATGTAATAAGGTAGGTTTAGTCCTTCTCTCTTGCATGTTCATACTTATTTTGGACTCCAATTGTCCATGCCAAATTGAAAGATATAGGAAATAATTTAATGAAGAATTCTTTGCTTTCTAGCTCCTTGTCACAGAATTTATTCACTAAGTTCTCTTTGGATTCCAGAAGGTTGAAGTTGCTGTAACAAGACATTTAATCTTATCTGATACTCTCTACATGAATATTTCATTCAGTTTCATGTGATACTTCTGTTCTTTCTTCCCTTCTAATATGATAGATATATTTTGGATAAAACCACTGAAAACAAAATAATGGTAATAGAATATATGGATCAGATTCTCCTTAAGATTTTTTAATCCAGAAGAACATCCCAGATAATGAAATTAATATCTTTATAAGTTAAAAATAATTTGTGTTTTAATATATTATTTCATATATTTAATTTTTTTAATTTGCGCAAAAATTAATTTTAATCTATAGAAAATTTTATTTTATTTTATTTTTATATATTTTTCTCCTGGAAGTCTTTAGTTTCTTCATCAAAAAATATTAAGCAAGAAAAGTATGAAAAAAATGAATTTGACTTTTTTATAAATTAAAAGTAATTTGTGTACAACCTAATTTTTAGAAACTCTCTGGTATGTTCTCAAGTTTTTATTTTTAACTAGTATATCAACTAATTTTAAATTATGTAAAAGTTTATTTTATTTTATTTTTTATATTTGTTCACTTATGTAAAAGTTAGTTTTATTTATTTTTTTTATATTTTTTCTTTAAGGAAAAAATTCAACCAAACAAACATCAAACATTTATATCCAAAGTTAACTTTGAATGATTAAGTGGTAATGGTAATTAGTTAAAATTAATACTTTTTGGTAAAATTATGATTTTCATCTTCTAAACTTAGATTAGAATCTCACTTTGTATCAATGTAAAAATTATGTTTTAACTGTTTTTAACATAAATAAAAAACACTAAAATAAAAAAATTGCTGACTAATATTAATGTATATAGAACAAATAATATTAGTTGAAAACAATTTTTAATAATATAATTAAAAATTACAAAATATATTTTATGAAATAAATCAATATATATATATATATATATAAGATTTTTAATCATTATAAAATCAGGGTTTTTGTTTATTGTATTTTTTATTATGTTTATGTTATTAATATTTAAGTTAAATAATTTAACTCCAAAACAAAATCAAACCATGTGCATCTCAAGTTATAGGCATCTAATAGTTAATATTTAACCTGTCTTAAACTCTAGTAGATAACTTTAAACAAAATCTACTTTTTCTTAATTATTTTTTTATATTATAACTCTCAAACTAAGAACATATGGAGTGATTAAAATAGGTTTTATTTAATAAATCTATCCAAAAACTTACATAAGAGTCGGATCACATTATAATATTATAATATTATAGGTTGACCTGTTTTATAAAATAATAATTATATTTTAAAAATGAAGTATTATAATAAAGTCATTAAAACTTACACATATTATAATTATATATATAAGATTAAAATTAATTTTATAAATATAGATTTTTTAAAAATGTATAATCTTTTATTTAATTTATTAAAAAGCAAGTCAGAATGCTGTGTCGGTCATTGGTGAAATAGGACTATGTAGAACTAAGTGTAGTCTATATATAACACCCTAAAGATTAGACCAATACAAATTTATTGGATACAGTGTGCAGAAACTTATATTAACTTAATCTGCTCTTTACTAATGGACTTTGACTTAGACTAACTCTATTTCAGGTAAACCATTATTTTGGTTAGATTTAAAAAATTAAAGATAGTTATAAATTTTAAAAATAAAATACTTATTTTTAAAATAAATCATAATAGTAAAATTAATTTTAAATTTTAGATACAATGATTTGATTTATAAACTTCTATATATATATATATATATATATATATATATTTAAGTTTTATTTGAAATGACATTGTTTTTTAAAAACTTATATTTATTATTTTTAAAAATAATCTAAATGTACTAATGAATCTGTGTTACTTCAACTTAAACTTATTTGAGACACACTATAAATGAGTTGAGTCAAATTTATTTACTTCAATTTAGATTATTAATTTCTAGTTCAACTATATTCAAACTAATTTATTAAATTTGAGTTCGGTTTACTCTATTCTATGAACTATTCAAACCAGCTTATCATATTAAGCTTATTTTAGCAAGATCAAGTTGACAATTAACAACATTTTTTACTTTTAATTTCTTAAAAATATCCTAATACGAAGGTTAGAAAATCCTTTTAAGAAATACATGTTGGTCGCTTTCAACTTACGCGGATAAAATATTTTGGGACGCGTAAACAATAATGTAGCTAGTTAATTGTTTATGGACATAGATACTCTGCTTCAAAAGTACCTACCCTACCCTTCATCTTGTGGATGAGTTTCTTACAAAGTTTCGAGGTGATTAGGTTGTTATTTCTGAGTGGTTATTACATGTGAAATAAGCATATTCTATGAACATTGGAATCTTCTTATTTGCACAACAAGAAATAGAAGACAAAAGAAGACAGAAGAATCATAAATTGCAATGGTAAGGTCGTATAAAAATCAATTCATGGAAAAACCAGTTATTATCATATACAATCGTGGACAAATTATTTTAAATAAAGTACTTACACTTTCGTTCAATAAAATAATAAATAAGTTTATTCACCAGTCCCCTTATAAAATTGGTTAACAAGATTCTCTGGCTAATAGTTTGTTTTCACTGATGGAAGAAATTCAAGTAATCTCTATAATTTCAACTATCAGTCTCTTTGAAAGTTCCAAACAGTTTCTGTCATTTTCTTATCTTGCTCTATAAGAAATGAATGCCGAAGAAATTGCTGTGTGTGTTCTTTAGTCTTGTTTTGTAGGTCCTTAAATACCAACTAAATTTTATAAAATATAAATGTATATAGTTTCTACTATCACACAAAACAAATTGTTCTGAATCATCCTGTTATCTTATCTGCAGAGATATTTGTATACTATACATCATTATCTTATTTAATGAATTATAATTAAAAAATGAAGCCATGATGTTAGATGGATGCACTGCTATTTAATTAATATGTTTTCGAAAGTCAAAAGTTTATGGGTTATTGTTTGGGGCTGTCACTGATACTTCTGTGTTTGCATTTATGCTGCATGCAGAGGGTGGATCCACCGACGTCTTGGACAGATCAGTCATATTTATTATGTCTTTGTTTTAAGTAGTTGTGACAAATATCCCTAAATAATTTATTTATGTGTCTTTGTAAACAATTAGATATGGTGACTGTAATTCTCTGGTAACGTTCTTTAATAATATCGTCGGCAGGCACAAAAAGGAAAATAATATTGCTGATTGCAATTCACTTTCCACACAAGAATATTGAATGTCCAAATATTTGAAATCTAGAACTCTAGAACATTACATTATAGTCGGATTTAGTTATAATTACACTAAGGCAAGAGTGATAATTAATTTTCTAGTTAAGTTGAGAATTTGGAATGATTATTTACATAGAAATCAATAAATTTTTTGAATCAATGAGATGGCGAAAAAATATTCTCAATAAGGATGAACATTCCTGCTCAATCCGTGGGAAGTTGCGAAGAACCCGAACAGATCTTGCCTGTACGGCAGATACGATTTGCGTTTATCGCTCTCTTTCTTTGCTCTGTTCATCACGTAATGTTTCTCGTGCGCAGACGAAGATGTGGTTTTCCCCTTCTTCACCTCAACTTTCTTTAACATAACGTTTCTCACCTTCTCCGCTGGCTTCGCCGCCGGCGCCTGGTTCAAGAACACAAACGTGTCCTTCCCGTCGCTGTTGCTTCGCAGTTTCACGTCACGGAATCTCCACAGCTTCGAGAATCCTGTGGAATTGCTCTTCACTGCAGACTTTGGATTCCACTCGCAGTACGGTCCTTCTGGCGCCGCAAGTTTCTCCGTCGAAGGTGACATAGGCGGTGGTAGTGAATCTTCCGGAACGAATAGATTTATCGGCAGATGAACGCCGCCATCGTAATCATCAGAGAAGAGAAGATCCTGGTTGAAAATCGGAAACAAGGGACGAATCTGGCCGTTGTCGAAGGCGTCATCAGCAGAGATCGGTGATCCGTTGGAATTCACGAGCATGAAACTAAATTCCTCATCCTCTTCCTCCTCTTTCTCGTGTTCGTTTTCTTCTTCTACCTCACCTTCGTTGTGTTCTTCTTCGTTTTGGTGTTCTTCTTCGTTTTTGTGTTCATCGATTTTGAGTTTTGCAATGAAATCGTGTTCGAACTTTCCAGAAGACTCGGCGAACTCGTCAGAAGAATCCTTAAACATGGAGACGGCTTGCATCTTAGTGAGTGTGCGATTTGGCTGTTTTTGGACAATGAAACCGAAAAGAAGGTTTTTGGAGATGCAGATATTTGATTGAAGAGTGGGAAGGTGAATGGTTGGGTTTATATATAAGGGGTGTGAGGTAGAGGGTATTGGAATTGCATTTGGTCTTTTGAATTTCAACTTTCAATTGTTTTGGCCTTTTGCGTGTTCTTTTTTTAATAGTATTCTCACAAGTCCCACGTGTTCTTTGGTTGGTGGAGAAGGAAGAACACGTAGACTCAGCTCTTCTTCTTGGTGGTTTCTTCGAGAAGAGTTGAAGTCGAAATTTGAAAGCTTGGTATATTTAAAATTTGTGCATGGATATTATTGGTGATGCAGAGTTCACGGGTTATGTAATGATATTAATGGAAGTGGCAGTGGCTGATCTCAGTGATGACTTAACTGGTGTTGCCTAATTGCTTAGGTAATTTTCTTGCTGGTGAAGGTTGTGAACTATTAACTTAATGTGAGCCCATCTGCTTCACATTTACTTATTTGTCCTAACAATGGGTGAAGTCAACTTTCTAGGTTGGTAGGTAAATTAAGTGGGTTAATTTATTATTTAAATTTATTTTATTTTATTAGTTTATTTGATATATATTTATTATTTGTTGTAGTAATCCAATAGATTGTTGTGACTTACCTTTTTCATTGGGATTAGTGGATGGATGAAGTACACGAACTCATTTATATAAATTTTATTCTTTTAATTTATTTTACATGCACTACAATTAAATTTTATTAAACATTAATAGGAATTAAAATATATATAATATGAGTTTCGTTAAATATTAGAAAGTGTGATATTATATAGATGAAATGTAAGAAATTAAATTATTAACTTAAAAGATAAGCAAATAAATTAAATATCAAAATTGATCAAACATTATTAAATAATATCTTAATTTTTTAAAGGATCAAAGTATCATTCTATTTAATTATAAAAATGTTGTTTTATAAGTTACAAGTCATTCTCCAACTTAAACTAGTTGAATTTAATTTAATCTACGTTTAAAAAAACTATATTTTTCATAAGATAACATCAAAGAAAAGAAAAAAAAAAGAAAAGGATTAAAAAATAGTATTGTTACTTTATTTTGAATTAATAAAAATATTTTTAATTTATTTATTGATTTTATTATAATAAAATAGTAATAATAATAATTAATTATATAAAAGTAATTATTAACCGATAATATATATTTTTATTGTTGAATATGTTGACACATGTCCATTGGGGTATACCAACCTACTGTCTTTAGGATGACACTGTTAATGTCTTGATCTCTTAATAACTAATCATTCAAGTCAATTAATTTGTAAGATTATTACTTAATCACTTTATTAGGAATAATTAGATGTAAATCCACTTTGGAATTATTATTAAAGAAAGTTGGACATACTTGTGTTTAGATTAACCATTTATACTTATAATAATTCAACTTAAATAGTATAAATAAGGATAAGTTTTAAGAGAAATGATAATAATCATTTGAACATTTACTAAATTATTGTTTCTCTTAACTGGGTGGAGTGTAAAAATATAATCACATAAGTACCTTAATTGAGATTGTGATCAAGAACCAAGATCAAAACAAAAGGCAATAGTCAAAGAAAAAAAATAAACAAAGAGAAAGGAAAGATCATAATTATGATGATAATGTGAGTTGATTCCATCCTCTATAAAATTAATATATATATATATATATATATATGTGTGATGTGTTTAAGAAATTAACTGTTTACAGATTATGTTGAATTTTTTTCTCTTTAATTTAATTTTGAATTGACCATTTATTAGCCCTGAGGTAGTAATTGACCGAGGTACCTAAGGTTTTAGTTCTATTTTCTAATTAAAAAAACTGTAGGACGGAGAAATATTGATTTTTATATGGCGCATTGAACAAGATGAGAAACAAACCATGGTTTCTAAGACCGTCCAAGGACGTTACTATGTGCATTATAAGAATATGCCAACTATGCACCTAAAAATGACTCCAATGCATGCTAAATGAGCTCAAGAAAATATAACACGAATAGGAGACTCGTTCAACTCCTTTTCTAGAAGTCAATCACCAACGCGTTCATTAATCAAGTTCTTGAGATTGAAGCAATGGTACCTACGCGTATTATATATGTCAGATGTTCACACATGTGCTTAAACTTCATATTAATCTACGAAACAGATGCTGCGGGAGAATCTTAATTTAATTAGTACTTCCTATAAGTAATGTTCACTCGTTTTCGTACTTCATTAACATCTTCCATTCAACTTTTGTTATTGTTTAATGAAAGAATATCAGCTTAAATTACACAAACTTCAATGCAAATCATAGGTTATTCTGTGAAGTTCATTGACAAAGTGAATAAGGCCTAAAATCAGGCCGAAAAACATAAATAAATGGATAACAGATAAATATCCTTGTAGTATCTCTGTTGCTATAAAGGAAAACAAATTACATATATCTTTTTATTTCTTTTCTCAAATTATTAACAATTCTTTTTACTATTAACCTAATTCAATCTCATAATATATTATAATTTAATCATTAAAATTCTAACATAAAAAAGAAAAAAAAAACTTAAACTAGATTAGATATTTATTGAAAAACAGTGATACATGAGTCCCATCTTTCATAATGTGTAAACAATACTTGCACACAAAGATTCTTGAGGATTTTGTTTTTTTGTGATGCAGATAAAAGAATTAGCATTGCTTGTTAGCCAAGCACTACGCTGATTATATTAGACTAATTTAATTGTGAATGGTCCATACGCCAAGTTTGACTCGTATGTTTCCATATTTAGCAACCTTAGGTTTATATTGACTTTCAAATTTATGAGAGGTGGATAAGCTTTACTTCTAGAATTCTGTTCAATAAATTGACCCAAAGAGGTAGACAATTTACTTAGTCATAAAAAATTTCATTAGTATTGTAATTTAAAAATAAAAACATACTTTTTACCAGTGGGGTCATGAAAAGATGTTGGACCTTCCTACTATATATTTGATATATTGTAATAATATATAGTTTGAATGTAACCTAACTTTAGTAACTGACAATTAGTTGGTGTAAACTTTTAATCAAGATAACTGTATTTTTTTAATAGAGTAAATTGTGTTCTTTAACACTGTATTTTTTTTATTGCTATAAAAAAAATTATTTGTTTGTATTTATCATGGTTTTTTAATCCTTACTAATTCACTCTCAATTTGAAAGAGACTTTTTCTGTTTTTTTTTTTTTTTTTTTTTTTTTTTTTGGTAAAAGTAACAATAAAAAGTTAGAAGACTGGTTACGCAGAATGAAATAGATAGAGGTAGAATGCTTATAAAAGATATGTTAATGGTAAAAACTTAAATAACTATTCAACAATAGAGAAAATCAGCTTTTTTCATTAGTAGCTAGTTTAAATTTATAATAGAATACAAAAGAAAATGAAAAATACTTTAGATATTTTTTAAAGGAAAAATAAAATAACATTGTATTAAGGATTTTTACCAAAAATAATGTTTATAGATTAATATATTTTTCACTGACCCAAATCCTATCTTTTGTGTTGAATAAAAAAAAGTTTGTACTAAATCTTACCATTAACTTATTTCTAGAATAAAAAGGACAAAATGAATTAGGTAACTTGAAAATGAATTCCAATCTAAGATCAATTTACGAATTGAAATTTATTGAAAATTAATTTTATGAATATCCAATTATACCCAGTAAAGTGGATTTTGTTATGCATTCATTACACTCATATTCTAGAAATGTCCACTATAGGTCTAAAAATAGCAAAATCTGCTTCATGTGGCTTCAAAGTGTCCACTCATTTAAGATAGACAACCAAATTAGTACTAATATATTCCCTAATCCTATTTATAAACCTCTATCATCTAATTCAATGATTGATTAAAAAGGTAAAAGGTAATTAATTTAGTTTACAGTACAATAACTAGTAAAAACGCCAATTCACATTTTGATTACATTAAAACATATACAATTTTATAATTTTTTTATTTTTTATAGTTTGTATTATTTTTATGAATAATCAATTAAAGAATAAATTTAATACAATTAAAAAATATAATTTTTTTTAAAAGTAGTAGTAAAAATTATATAGTAGTTATTTTAAAAAAATATTTAATTTTTTCAAAATAAAAGAGTTATTTAATTATTTATTTTATTAAAAATGTATTTATTTATTTATTTATTAAAGAGTACAATTTTTCAATTAAAAAATGACACTAAAAGAGAATATTATAAAATGATGTATTTTCTTTATGTAATGGTATTAATAAACTCTTAATATGAAAAAAAAAATTGTCAAGATTATCATGAAGGATAAAATTGAAAAAAAAAATTGTATGCAGAAAAAGGTGTTTCCCCTTTATTGGTTATTTTAGATAAATTTGTCTTAACTTTATATTTTTTTAAAAAAAAATTACAATTAACAATTTTCTCTCTTATAAATATTTATGAGTACACTCTCTTATTCATATTATTTATAATCATTTAAGCATAAAAACATTTAATGCAAGAGATATTATGAATTAAAACATCCAAACTAGTCAGTATATTGGCAACCTAACTTATTAAAGTGGAAAGGTTGTCGATCAAGGTTTTTACTTCCTAAACTTTCACTCTCACAATTTTTAAAATCACTATTTTACTCTTTAAGGTGTAATTTTTGGACTACGTGCTGTAAACATTATTTAAAACAACCTTTCTGAAATTTATAAAAATACATTACAGAACACCGTTTTTAGAACACTACTTCTAAAATAAGAATTTAAAAACATATATTATTCCTTTTGAAATATGTTTTTTAAAACGATTTCTTTTATTCTTTTGGTATAACAGTGAGCAAATAGGACAATTCAGTCATTCCAGTGGCGTAGATTCAGAAAAGGGGGTGCAGAAAGGAAAAGCCATCAATCAAAATAGCTATTTTTAAAATTTCTTAAATGGGTAACACGCCATCTTCTTACACCTCCATAATTTCCCCTGAACCTCCATAATTTTCTAAATTTTAAAAGTGACTTTCATGAAAAGATTAAATTTTTCCTTTTAAAAAAAAAAAAAAAAAACTGATGGTGAATTGTGAAAATGATGGTTGAAAAGGTTAGAAATAAAGTTTGTGCATTGCAATGAAGAAGATTAGTGACGAAGAGAGAAGATAAGTGGCGAAGGTAGCAATTAGACAGTTGGCAGTGGTATATTATGGTGATTGGAAAGTATTTGTAATGGTTGCACACTGAAGACTGAAGATAGGTACTCAAGGTATTCCGGATTCAATCTCTCACCTCAGTCAAGAAGCTAAATACCATTTTGTATTATATAAATCTGAAAGTCACAAAAATACATTCCGGAGCAACACAAACCACAGTTCTGCAAACCACTTCTCTTTAATCCATCACCACCATCAACAAAAATACAGTTAACCGTAATGTAAACAATCAAAAAAATACAAATAGGAGAAGGTATAAGAAAATACTAACAAAGAACAAGCGTGCAGGAGACCACGCAGGGTCAGAGGGTGAAGGGTAGGGATGGTTTTAAAATTCTAACTTAGGGGTATTTTGTCTCTTCAAAAAATTATGGAGGTGCGGGAAGAAGCGTAAGTGGGTAAGAGGGGTAACTTAAAGCCCAATCCAATAAGAAGAGCCCATATTGAACTGGGATGTTAGGTCCGACAAGAGTCAGGTGAAAGAGTAGGGACCCACCAAGATACTGTGGCAGGCAAATCGTGGTCGTTGGTTAGATAGGTTCCCACTTGGAAGTTGGGACTCGTTAGGTAGCCCCAACGGGTTTATTATACTTTTATGTTGCGCGGTAACCCGAGATTCAAGGAGACAAGCATCACAACACAAAAACCAACATGAATCTATGCAAACATGAATTCAAACTAACATCCTAAATTAATGCTAACGAAGAAAGCATGTTCATGACTCATGATCCGTCTGCATTTGCCTTTTGCAGAGGCCACTGATTCTGGAAATTCATTTTTTTTTTCTCTTCCATTTCAGACGCACCACGCAGCACTCTCTCTGAACGCGTCGACGACGTGCTGGCATTTTCGTTCCCAATTTCAACGATTCGCTGGCCAAGAAGACTTCATCACCCCAATTCAATTCCATATTCTAAACAACAAGAACCCATGTTGTTGTTTTTGCTGCTATTTCTGCTTTGATCACTGCAACCTATCTGAGAAACTGTTTCAAGTTGTAATCTCATTGGTCCCATTGGCATTCCCTCCTTTTGTTTTTTTGAATTTTCTTGCCATTTCTGAGTATCATCAAACTTCAGATTTAATAGAGAATCAGAAATGGCTAACCAATCATCATCAAATGGGTCGTCTACGTCGGATTCTGTTAAGGCTCCGCTACCGTCCAAGTCGCTGCAGTCATCGGACGACGCAGAGTCTTCGCCACCCTCGAAGACACCGCCGCCGCCTTCACCATCATCGCCATTACCATCACCACCACCACCACTTTCAACGTCACCACCACCCCCGGAAAATTCTTCTCCTCCCCCGTCAGTACCTCCGCCAGTGCCGGAAAACTCCCCTCCGCCACCAACTCCGTCTCATTCTCCGCCGCCAACTCCGTCTACTTCTCCACCACCTTCCCCTTCACCGTCGCCACCACCTTCCCCTTCACCGTCCCCACCACCACCAGTTCAATCTTCTCCCCCGCCAACACATTCTCCGCCTCCTCCATTAACTCACCCGCCATCAAAAGGTTCACATCCACCACCTCCGTCACCGCCGCCACCTTCACAACCGTTACCATCATCGCCACCTCCACAAAATTCAGCTCCATCACCACAATCTTTCTCTCCTCCTCCGCAGTTCCTTTCGCCTCCAACTGTAACAGAAACCCCACCTTCACCGGCTTCTCTTTTTACTCCGCCGCCGCCGGCGGAGATAGCTTCAGCGTCAAATCCCCCTTCATTACTGCGATCAACACCAGGATTATCACCGGTATCATTACCAGGATTACCTCCGATTTTGCAACCAAAACAAATGTCTACTTCCCCGAAGAGCAACCCTCCGACGGCGTCACCAAGCTCCTCCGGTAATAATAATTATACAGGAGAAATTGTTGGTGTTGCTCTCGCCGGGGTTTTCATCATTGCCTTTCTTGCTCTAGTTATTTTCTTTATATTCAGGAATAGGAATAAGCGGGTCAACATCTATGCCGTGCCACCCCATAGGAAAGCTCATATGAGAGGAGCAGGAGCAGCAGGAGGTAAAGCATATATTTTCTTCAACCATCTTCGTTGTTATTGGTGTTCTAACCAGTTCTCTGCATAACCAAAATCAAAAGATGAACATCAAAACTAATAATAAGAAAAGTTTGCTCATTTCATTCTTCCTTTTTTCTAGAAATCCTTAGAACCCAAACATACTTGTTGTTATCTTGTAGAATGATATTGGTGTGGCTTAGTGCAGATGTGCATTACTATGTAGAGGAGCCTGGTTTTGGGAATGGAGCACAACAAGGTAGCATGCCTTTAAAATCTACTCCAGATCCGACTCTGAGCAGTGGTCAGTTAGTTTTTACCTACGAAAAGATTGCGGAGATCACTAACGGGTTTTCCAGCGAAAACATAATAGGGGAGGGGGGATTTGGGTATGTTTACAAGGCTTCCATGCCTGATGGTAGAGTGGGGGCGCTTAAGATGTTGAAGGCTGGTAGTGGGCAGGGAGAAAGGGAGTTCAGGGCTGAGGTTGACATCATCAGCATAATCCATCATCGACATTTGGTTTCACTTATTGGCTATTGCATATCAGAACAGCAACGAGTGCTTATCTATGAGTTCGTTCCTAATGGGAATCTCAATCAGCACTTGCATGGTAATGTGAGTTTCTGTTTTTTTTTTAAGAAATGAATTTGTTGTTTGTCTGTGTTTATGAGGTTATCCTCATGTCCTTATTGCTTGTTTGTGCCCTGCTCCTCACAGGAAGTGAATTCCCAATTTTGGATTGGTCCAAGAGGATGAAGATAGCAATTGGTGCTGCAAGGGGCCTGTCATATCTTCATGATGGATGTGAGTTCATCTTGCATTTGTGCTATGAGATTATCTTTTCTTACATACAATACATTAAAGCAATTGATAGAAGCCATTTCTCTAGAACATGGTGCCAGTTTACTAGAACAGTTGATAGGGAAATGATTTTTGCTTGTGTACAGAAAAACCTAGAACAGTTTTAAGCGGGTCCAATACATTGTAGATTCTAATGTGCATGGCTTTCAAAAGGTTGTGCAAAGGGCATAACTAAATTGGATATGCCTGTTATCCTTGTCAATTCAGTCAAAAGTTTCTTTCGGTCCAAGAAACTCCTTTTCTATCCTTTTCTCAACGGAACTCTGGGGCTGACAATTTATTAATTTTTACGTTGTTACCCTCTTTGTGTATTATGTTTGACGAAATTTACTTAAAAGGTATCAAAGAAATGGAAAAAAGTTTTCTACGGCAGAGAACTGGCAGAAAGCTTAGGAGATCTTAAAATATGAGTTGATTTTAAATCTGTACACTACATTATGAAGTTCATGTGAAACTAAAAGAATTTCATGTTATTTTTTGATTCTCGTCTCTTCAAGGTTCATTATTCAAAAGATAAGAGGGATATTAACCGTGCTAGATTTTGTGTACGTTTCTTCAAGCACAAGTAACACTGACTGATAACTAATCTTGGGCAGTTTTTCCATTCTATCTTTCAACTATTATCTCGATGGTAATCTTGTATAGTTTTGAAAAAACTAACGTATTTTATTTTTTCTAGGTAACCCAAAGATCATTCACAGAGATATTAAATCGGCAAACATTCTTCTGGATAATGCTTACGAGGCACAGGTTGCAGACTTTGGACTTGCAAGGCTAACCGACGATGCTAATACGCATGTATCAACTAGGGTGATGGGGACCTTTGGGTAGGTTTTCTCTGTCTAAAACATAAAGAAGTACATTCTGATATATGGACTTTCACGAAGGCTGTCACATGGCATCAAAGTGGAAGTAAACAAACACCTCTTTGGTTGTATTCTGAAAATACTCAGAATTATTCTAAGCTGAAAATTGAAATTTTACTTTGTTCAACATTGTTGTTTATCACTGTTATTTTGGAGGCCAAGTAGACATATCTCTTTGAATTGGCTTTTTATATTTTGAAGCCACATTTTAAGAGTATGTAGTGGAAACCATATCAGAGAAAACCTTCAATAGTGCGAAATGCTAAACTGCCATCTAACTCATTCTAGCTTCATTATGCAGGTACATGGCTCCAGAGTATGCAACAAGTGGAAAATTAACGGATAGATCAGATGTTTTCTCTTTTGGAGTTGTTCTCCTTGAGCTTATAACTGGAAGGAAACCTGTTGATCCGATGCAGCCCTTAGGAGAGGAGAGTTTGGTTGAGTGGGTACGTCTGAACATTATTCTTAGTTTATGAAATGAAATACACTCAAATTTTGAATTTGGTTAAATCAGTTGTTTTTGACATGATCATCTTCTTGTTTTGTTAATTTCTCTTACCAAATTGCCTTAGAAAACGTTGACCTCAATTAATGTTTTCCTCTCTCCACAGGCTCGTCCACTTCTCCTTCGTGCAATTGAGTCAGGAGACTTCGGTCAACTAGTAGACCCTAGGCTTCAACAACAATACATTGACAAGGAAATGCTCAAAATGATTGAGGCAGCAGCAGCATGTGTTCGCCATTCTGCTCCAAAACGACCTCGTATGGTTCAGGTGATAACAATACTAGACAGTTTTTACTTATTCTGTGTCCATCAAAGCCTATTGTTTTTCAAAATAATTTTGACACAGTTATTTGCATTTGTATCATTCAGTTTTATCTTAACTTGTTCAAATCATTTGATAATATGTCCATTGGTTTTTATCAGGTGATAAGAGCCTTAGACAACGGTGATCAACTATGCGATCTATCAAATGGGGTGAGATATGGTCAGAGCACTATTTATGATTCTGGTCAGTATAATGAAGACATCACAAGATTCAGAAAGATGGTTAACGGAAGCTTTGATGATTCCGAGTTTGATAATTACAGCGCGGAATTCCGTTCAACTGCTTCAACAGAACTGTGAGTTCAACCCTGCAAGGAGCAATACTCAGAACATGTCTTTAGGGAACACACATACTATGAGCATATGCATAGTGGAGTGGTGTTTAGAGGCTGCTGGTCCAACTTTTTATTTTGAAACCAAAACTAATTCCACCAAATTCCTCTTCATTATGCCAGCATCAGCTTCCAGAGTATTAAGAATTTTTTCGCTTACAAAGATGGGAATCATGACTTCCAAACTTCCTAATCCTTACCACCATGAAAGTTGTGAAGAATGTTGAGATTGTATTTGTTTCACTTGTGCCAATCAAAAACATTATTTCTTTTGTACATCTTCGATTTTGCTTTGTTTTCTTTCCCCCCATTCTTTTTTTTCCTATAGCGGGGGTCATTGAAAGCTTGTAAAGTATAAGTTTGTTGAGTTTACTTTTTAATATCTATTGTTGTAGATATCTATTAGGAAGAATGAGTTTCTTACTGCATTTATGTTTTACGGCAGTGACCAGTGAACACTTGTGAATTGCGAATATGGAGCAGTTCTGAGATAGTTCAAGTCAGAGTGTACTATTTATGTTTATAGTCCATTTTTTATCCAAGTTGTGGGATTTGTAACAGAACGATGGCTTAGCTGATTACTGTTTCATATCAAATGTTTGTAAATGGAATGGAAATGATTTACATTATGATCGGTTTAACCATAGGATTGTTTTTTCCTTTCTGAAAATCTCAATAGAAGAAAACGATTCCTTCTCAGAAAAAAAAAATAATTCTGTACAATGTAGCATGTTAAAACTTTTCTTTCGATACTAAAAAAACATTAGAAAAACGAGAGATTACTCCATTTAAGGTTCAGACCAATAATAGAGCATTAAACCTTACTCCATTGAAATCATATTAATAGTGTATTGGTAGCATAAGCCGTTACATTTTCTTTTTATAATTTACACGCTCTTCTGTACTTAGTTTTTTTATGCAGAAAGGAAGCTCATAAATTCAAAAGCATTAGTATTAACTCCATAAAGTTAGCTTCTTTTATGTTTGTCTGCAGCAGAACTTGTGTTTGCGTCTGCTGTAGTTTTTGGATCTCTTAAAGTACGTTTTCTATTCTGAAACTGAAAAATTACATTTTCGTTGTGATAAGAAATTTAGCTACCTTGCGACATAATAAACTATTGTGAAGTGCAGCAGAATATATTAGAATCTGAATTTTACACTGAATAAAAAATACTCTCTTCTTAAGGGCGCCAATTGAAGCAATTATTTTAAACAAAAAATGGAAGAATATTTGAAATTCTTAATTGAAACATAACCAGGTTGTTATTAAGTTTTGATACATCGGCAATTTAAAGTGTTTTTGGATATTAGGTGACAAAACGAAGAAATCAGATGTCATATATATATTTATATATAATAGGGAATAAAACAGAGGAGAAATGTAAAATTTGTTTGTCTGTATGAAAAAAAATTCTAAATTTTGGTGACGATAACAAGTTTATTGTTTCAAATTCTAAAAATTTATTTGTCTGACTAGGCTGCATAGACACTACTGATACAGTTTGCAAAAGATAAAATAAGTCGTGGGAACATGTTTTCCCATCTTCCCTTGATAATGTTTAGATTTGGCAGATTCAAGAGTGTAAGATGTTGTAGAGCCTTGAAAACTATCCACCTGAACGATCTATATCAACAGAGTTTTTGGCTTGTCTCAAAAGGCCTATATCTAGGAATGAAAGTTTGTCCAATTGTGGTACTCATTGTGATAAGTTTAATTTAGATCAATGTCCTAACAATGAGTTTGAGAAAAAATAAACAAATGAGAAACATTTCATATGCTTTATGTATTGTACATATCCGAGACGATTGACCTAGGTTCTATCTGCGCCGACATCATTTAAAAAATACTGCTAACAACTTTTCCTTCTTCGGTAAATAAATTTACTACTCACGTCATTCCATCCATATTTTTGTTAGTTATTCTAGAGGCTACAAGGGATACAAATTGTACAATCTATAGATTAAATAATTTTTTTATTTCAAGGGATGTTTTCTTTTATGAAATAATTTTTTCTCAAGGAAATGACTTCTTCTAGAGATTCTTCCTCTTTCATTCATAATATGGTAATTTATTTGTTCAATATCGATTAATTTTCCTTTAGATAATTTGCCTTTAGATACTTCTCTTGTCCATCACTCTTTATGAGCCCCATGTTACATCTAAAACATCAATCTCTAATATCGATGGTTTTGAATTTGAAGATGATTTGAACCATGTAAGAAACCTTCCTTCTTATTTGTTTGATTATATGTGCTATAGCACCTTATTCCTATATCTCATTCAGAATTTTTATTCTTTGGACAAACTCAATTCAAAGTACAAAACTTTTATCAATCAAATTTCTATCACTTACGAGTCTCAATTTTCTATCATCAAGCATCCTTACATGGTGAACGGAGAAATTCCATGGCTCAAGAAATTAAGGCTTTGGAAGATAATGACATTTGGTATTTAGTCCCTTAACCGGAGGCAAACATTGCATAAGGTGCAAATGAGCTTTTAAATTGAAGTAGAACGTTGATGGCTCAATTGACATGTACAAAGCTCCATTGGTAGCCAAATACACATAACAGGCTAGGATTGATTTCTTAGACACTTTCTCACTAATGGCTAAACTTACTTCTTCTGTAAGAGTCTTATCAGTCGTTGCCACAAAAATTTAGAACCTACAACAATTAGATATCAACAATGCATTCTTAAATTGTGAGTTATTTAAGGAAGGATACATGAATATTTTCCTGGGTTACAAAACCAAAACAAAAGGATTAGTTTGTAAGTTAAATAAATCAATGTATAAACTAAGACAAGCTTCTAGATAGACAATGGTTCTACAAGTTCTCTTTAACATTATTGCAATATGGTTTTACATAGTCTAAAAGTGATTAATTTTTGTTTATTCATGGTTCCGATTCTTTTGTTGGTTTATGTGGACTACATCATCCTAGTAAATCCAGATTCTTTTTGTGTTGATAAGGTACAATTGACATTGATTTTTTGTTCAAACTAAAGATTTTTTGTTCTCTCAAATACTTCTTAGGCTTGAAAATTGCCAAATCCAGCAAGAGTGTCTCTTTGAGTAAGAGAAAATATACTTTTTTTTTTGCTTGATGGTATTGGGTTTTTATGTACCAAACTAGCTACATTACCTATAGACCTCAATTAAAACTTGACCTCAATGATGGTGACCCTATTAAGGATCCCTAGATTAATTAGAAGACTTATATTCTTGACAATTTCCAGACCAAACATTACTTTTGTAATTCACAGCTTAGTCAAATTATGCAGAATCCATTAAACACACATTTAGTTATAGTCCATCACCTACTTCAATACTTGAAGTCCACTCCACATCAATGTCTCTTTTTCCTAGCCAACAACAAACTTCATCTTTCAACATATGTTGATTTATTGGACTAGAGCAGTTGTTTAGATACCAAAAAATCAACCACTGAATTTTGTGTTTTCCTTAATGTTTTCTAATTTTCTGAAAGTCTCTCATTGTGTTCAAGTCTTTAGCAAAATCAAAATATTGTACTTATCTTTAGTGTAATTTGATTACAATGATTATCTAAATGTTTTGAAGTTTCAAATTGACACAACTATATTTTTTTGCGATAACAAATTTGTTGTACACTTTGCTTCTAATCCCTCTCATCATTAGAGATATTGACTATCACTTCATCCATGAACTTGTTTATAAAGAAGCCTTGACTCTCATTCATGTTAGAACTGAGCATCAAATAGTTGATATATGTACAAATGCCCTTTCATGCTACCGCCTTCAGTTGTTTCATTGTCAAGTTGGAAATTATCAAATTTTTTCTTCAACTTGAGGGAGATATTAAATAAAATATAATTAAATATTATAAATATTATATATAATGAGTTATTTAGTTTTCAAATATTCTAGATATTATATATAATCAATTATTTTATTTCCTTTTCTGTTTAACTTGTTAGTAGGTTTCATTATTATATATAGCAATTACCTTTTTTGTAAATGATACTTCTTGATTCAGTAAATTATTTTATTTCCTTTTCAAATGATAGAGGTGATTGTAGATATATATGTTCATATTTGATTTCATGTTGAAAATTTGATTATACGGTTATAATTGGTTATGAGTTGAAACAATTTTTGGTAGTTTTTTTGTAATAAAAAAGTTTCTACTAAATTATGTTAATTTAGAATAAAAATAAAACATCCCACTATTAATCATCTTTTATCAAAATCAATCTTGTTAACACTTTACCCTAAAGTCTCTAATGGTTAAACTTCTGCAGATCTTATCCCTACCATTATTCAGGAGCCAATTTAACTGCTGTTTTAGCCAATCAGCAAAGAACTAGACAAACCGAACCCATGGTTAAACAAACCATAAATATTTGACCACTCTTTAGAACCATATCATGTTAGAATTGACCTAATGGTGAGAAGTTTGAATGGTTGGTAATAAGTTAGACCTCATTATCAGTATTATAAGGAGTGTCTAAGGAGAAATTATTAAGTGAAAGATTTTATTGAAAATCATGGTAGGAGTATATGGACAAATATACTCCTTTAATGCATGGATGAGTATTAACTCTGTTATAGATTAGTTTCTTTTAACTTGTTATAGGTTTGTTTGCAGCACAACTTCTGTTAATCTAGATCGGTTCAAACTGAACTTCACAAAAAAAATCTTATTTTTTATCCAATCAATCCATCATTAAATTGAGTCATTTCTATGTTTACACGCTTTTTACTTACACAAATCCATATTGCAGACAGAGCACAAGATTTTGTTTCTAACATCAAAACAAGGGCATAAAAGAGTTGAGAAGATAATTATACATTTCACCTTGCAGTTGCAGATCTAATAAGAGACTGAAAAAACAGAGAAGATAAATGGAAACACAATGGTATAGAGAAGGAAGGAACGGTCCCCAACAAGAAGATGGGCTTGTCTACATAACACTTTTCTCAAACACTTCCCTTCATGGACCTGGCCTTATTTTGCCTTGGTGGCCAAGCTTCATTTCAAAGGTTTTCATGTCACCATGAGGAAGAGGCTTCATTCCTCTGCCTGCTCCATGTCCATTAGGCTTGGAAGCTGCAATTCTCTTGTCAAACCCGAACTCAATGTCCACTTCTTTTGGCCGGAAGTTGCCGTGGTGGTTCTGCTGCTGCTGCTGCTTTTGAGGCTTAGCATGTTTCTGACTGTGGCTGTGGCTGCTGCGGCGGTTGCAAAGCCTTCCGAGACAGCAAGCAACTGCAGAAATGACTACTATTATAGCCAAAACAACAAACACTGAGCCAAAAGATCCGTTTGAATGGTGGGGGGGTGACTGGTATGTGACACTGGTGGGGTAGACCTGAACAGGTTGCTGTTGCTGCTGCATCAGTGGCTGTGGCTGTGGCTGAACTTGTAAGGACATCTTCAATGAGAGAATTGAGAAGAGAAAATGGTTGTGATGAGGGGTGTGAGAATTGTGGGGGATAGGTGGATTTGGTATTAAAGCTGCAGGTCTTGTTCTTTGAGTGAAGGCCAAGCACTTAAGGGGATTTGGTGTGAGAAGTGGTTATGTAAATAGGGTCTCTAATGAGTAGGAATTTTCAATTTAGAAAAGGAGGAGAGGGGAACTTTCTTTAATAAAGAAGGCAACTAAAGATATTCTTGGTGCTCTTTAAACTTATTGGCTCCTATGATTGCTTTGTAAGGAGAGAAAGCAAGATCTTGCAGCATAAGGACACATTACACTCTGAAGGCCCCATGAAAGTGCAGCTTTTGTTTACTGGGGTGTTCCCACTCATAATCATTGAAGGACACAGTCTGTGACTCTATGTACTCAATACAACCCAAATACTCATCATATTTTGTTCATAAGTGCGCATTGCTTTTCTTGCAACAAATTATAAGGGGAAGGAGGGTAGAAAAGGATTTTTTTCTCATAACACTGCAATTCGTTATAGTATTGCCTAAAATGGTAAATCATATGGTAAATCATGTCGTGCTAACAAGATTTTATTATGAAAAAAATTATGTCCATAATTTTATTTAAGCTGAAAAAAAAATTGTGTAAGACACCAACTGATCTGTGTTAACTTGAAATTTGTCTAACTAGTACTGTTTTAATTAATACCTTAAGTAAAACATATACATCTGACAAATCTCTTTTATGATGGTATTTTTATTTCATGAAAAAAAGTTAAAATAATTAGTTATAATTAATTGAAAATTATTATTTATAATTGAAATTTTCATTTTAAATTTAGTTTTCAATTAAATAAATAAAATAAACGTTAGATTATGATTTAAAAAAAAAACTATTGATTTTTCATACCACTTTTATTGTATTATTTCAATATATGTTTAATGTGTTTAAAGATAACCAGAATCAATATATTACTACCAGATTATAATTTTAGAATCAATATATTATTACAAAATTACAATTTTTATTATATTATTTAAATATATGTTTAATGTGTTTAATAGTAATCGGAATTTGAACTCAAAATGAAAGTTTCAATTATAAATAATTATTTTCAACTAATTATTTCAATTATTTTAGAAACAGAAAAATACATACTCAAAGAAATAGTGCCATGCATAGATTTTCACTTAAGGAATTAATTAAAATAATAGATTTTCACTTAAGAAATTAATTAAAATAGTATAAGTTGGACAACATTTAAACATTATCATTGCCTTGCATGATTTCTTTTCTGCTTAAGTAAGATCATACCAGCTAACACGATTTTATAAACGGATAGAATTTATCCATTTTTTAAAATTGGTAATAATAGTGCAATTGGTAATAATATTGTCAAAAATAGGTAAATAAAATTTTTTATTATGAAATAGGTGAATTGTATAAAGTGGACATGATTTCATCTATGATTTCATTTAAGTAAAAAAGAAAATTGTGCAAAATAGTAACAATTTCTGTGTTAAGTAGAGAAATTGGAATCGTATTAGATTTATATGATTTCACTTAAGATATTAATTGAAATCAAAATCGAATTAGCTGGACACGATTTTAACCTTAACACATTCCATAGTTGAGACAATTTACTAATTTTTGTAATTGATTTTTTTTTCTTATTTTAGATAATGCTGATAAGAATTGGACTGTTATGTGAAAAAACTCGCAGAAAAGAAAAGAAAAGAGATTATAATACTCTTAGTTAATCTTTATATATATACTTAAAAAATTGAAGTATGTATCATACATTAACAGATCATAGATACAGTATTTGATGAAAGACATTTTGTAAAGCTTAAAAAATTGAGATACATGACTGGTCATGCTCTAGTTTGTAGGCCATAGACATTACTATACGGTTACGTACGAAATACATACCTAGGGTCTAAACAAAGTAACTGTCTTTAGGAGCAGGATGATGTTCCAAACGTGACGCATAAAGGAACATCTAGTCAAGAATTTCTCCGAAAACTGTGAAAGGGGGACACAGGGAGAGACCAGATTTGTTTTATTAATATCGGGATCTGTGCAAAAGTATCAAGCACTAACCATTCCAATAACAATCTTATAAGCTTAATGGGGTCACCCTGCCCTTATTGTCCCTTTATTCCCCTATGAAATAGGGAATCTGCTCGTGAGTGTTTGAGTTGGTAGAGATATTAATTTTAGATACACAACTTTGTTATCATTATATCATACACTTCAGTTAGTTAAATCAGTGCCCTGGTGATTCCTTTCTTAAGTCAAATTTTACACTTGAGTGTTACAGAAAAAAGTAAATTTGTTATCTTCATTTAGAACTAGATGGTATTGAAAGTACTTTTTGTTGTTCACTTTTTTGTACATGTTGTTGAATATGGAGAGTAATGGAAACACAATTGGGTTGGAATTTCATTCTTTTCTTAGCCATGGCACATAGCACATAGCACATAGGATAGCAATATGAAGCAGGGTGATGAAACCCTGACATCTTTTCAATGGAGAAAGTCACTATTCAGTAAAGGGAAAACAGTATATATGAAGCAAGCACTTTGAAAAATGGTTAAATAAATGCATTAAGGAAGCCAGCGAGGGTTGAAGAAAGGCGAATAATTCCACTTCCACGAACCAGAATATCATTGTTCCTGCAAAGTTTCGGTTCTGTTTCTTCCAGCGATGCCTCTGGTTGGCATCATGTGAGTTCTTGCAAGAGGGGTACTACAAGAATACAACTTTAAGAGCCCTGCGTGAAGAAAAACAACTTTCATTTCAATTTATCCATTCAAGTTTATTTTAATGAATATTTGTTTTAACTGGTAATTTTCATAATCTCAACAAATGATAAAGCCAAACATAAAATTACATGTTCAGAGATTTAGTCAAAACAAGCAGCATCACCATCAACGGCATTTGTCAGCAAGGGCATATTTGTCTGCAAAAGGATTTCATACTTGCTTGTCTTTGTGAGTGCAAGAAGTCAGAAATTTCAGTGTAACGTTCAAGTATAAAGCACTTTTTTGGGGACCCAAATGCTTCTTCTATTTTATCTCATCTAAAACATTTCTTTTTTTAATTTTATATTTAAAAAAAGTAAAAAATAATCTGTCTTCCTTTTTATGAAAAGAAATTTGGGTTCTTCTTTCGCACCTCCATACCCAAGCTGAAAATACGAAGTTGCCCTTAGGTCAAAAAATGTTTTAACCCTACCCCAGCTACAACCACTCACCAAACCACCACCAGAAACCACGGAGAAAAGCCAACCCCTAAACCTTCACCACAAAATCCTCCACGGTCTTCGTTTTCACCCATCAGCAATCCTTCATTAATTCCCAAAGGCTTTTTCAGTAATTTCGACAAGGGCATTTTGGGAAATTAAAAACTTATGGGGGTGCAGAAAGAAGCACCCAAGAAATTTTTTATTTATGGGCTACTTCATAATGAATCACTGAGGCCCAAACGTTAATGGGCCTGACTATCGGGTCGCCCATGGGTCCACCGCGTTTCAGAATGATTTATAATTTTGATTTTCGAAACCGTTGCTTAGTTTTGCGCGCGAATTCCAGAGAGAGTTTTGATTCTGAATGGAGTTTTCTGCGGTTCAGGAATTCTGCTTACATGTGAGTTTCTTCTTCTGCAAAATGTTCTTATATTTTGTATTCATTTATTTTTGTATGAGTTTCTCCCAGGTTCGTTTATGTAAATTATGTTCACATTGCATGCGAGTTTCGTGATTTGTTCGGTTATGTATGTGACATGAATCTGCTGTTATAGTTAATATCTTCAGCGTATCAGAGATGCCGATTATCGGAGCAGATTTGCAGACTCGCAATCATTCTCACTCGCTCTTCATCTTCGGATCCTTCTCTTCGAATTTCAAGTAGGAAAAATGTTTGCTAGTATTTCGACACGATTTCTCTATTGCGCATTTTATCATTAGATAGAATCTATTCAATTTCCAGGAAAGTTTCTAATTAATGGAAAACAAAAAAAAAAAATGAACCTAAACGATGTTGGTTGGCTCACTGCAGGATTATAGTTATCAGAAGAATGATGCTAAAAATTAATAAATCTTGTTTCGGCTAAAGAGTAGTGAAGTTTTTATTTGTAATAGCATTTGAATTTCTTTTGAGAAGTCTCTGATACTGGCATCGGGAGCTGCTTAGAGGAATTTCAGGACTTGAGGTTTTCTTCCACGGATGTTGCTGACAATTGGGGTAACAAAAATTCATGATTGCCGTCTGAGTTAAATAATATTTATTTATGTAATTGTTTGTTTATTTTGCCTCTTTTAAAACAGATGGAATGCTTTCTCTCAAAACCACCAGTAAGTGTTAATGTTCTCCTCTAATGTTAGTTGTGGTTTGATCTTACTGAAAATATAGATATCCCGCGTGCACAAAATACAAAAAAGATAACAACTGTTGTATCCGAGTCAACTGTATTGCTCTTGCTTTGATGTGGGAGGTAATATGCCGGGCCAGCTATTTTGTCTAAAGGGAAATGAATTTAAGCCATGTGGAAATTTATCAAATGTTTTATGTTTCCCAGTTGCTTGTGTAATTATGCTGTGTCAACTGCTGAGTGAAGTCAACTATTGAATATATTGCCATGTTTTGTTTAGTTATTATATTATCACGATTCTTATTGCAATCTATGGAAATTGTAGGCATCAGGGATACCGAGATACATAGTTATCAGATAAACCTGAAAGGAAGTGGTTCCTCTAGAATAACAACACTACCTTCAAACACCAAAAATGGGGCAAAATTCAGGTAAAAGAGTTATTTGAGATACATTTTGAGATTAATTTGTTGGTTAAGTTCCTTTAAAATAATTTTTTCACTATATTATTTTGCAGTGGTAGTGAAGCTTATCTGTCTTCTTTTGTTAGCCGCGATCTCTTACTGGCTGATATTCATACCTTTATACAGAAGGTATGCTAATTTGTCCATTCTTTTTTGTTGTGAAAAATAAATTACTTGAGATACATGAAATGTTTACTACTAAGCTGATTTTTTCAATCTAAATGAGTTCGATCAAAGAGCTCAATTATCACTGCCTTGGTCATCTGACAGTCCTACCTAGAGAAATGGCAATCATTGCATTTATACTCATAAAATTTAAACATGAACCAAGATCGAAACTGTAGGCCATATTTTTTGGTGGGCATTTTGAAGTACACTGATTAAGTTAAATGCTATTGAATGAAGTAATTCAAATCTATTGCTTTGAACTAATATGGGTCTGCGGTAATCAAATGTTTCAATTATTAGAAAGCACCGGCATCTCTAGACAGTTACTAAGGCTCTACATCAGAAGTTTGTGTCATTTTGCACTTCTCCACTGTGGCAGAGTGCCTAAAGAATTTTGGTTTATCACAATTTATTATAGTGAAAAATCAAAAGAGTGCTAGTGCTTCTATTTTCTGCAACCCACACCAAAAACAGGATAAATCTTTACCTGATATGAAAATTAAATAAAATTAGCAAGCATAAATTTGGTAGGCTTACCATGCCTGAATGTACCAAGTTTGTTGTTGCTTTCGTATTCAATGCATATCAAAATTGGTCCTATATATTTAAATGATTTTGTTGAAGTTGTAATATCTGTTTATCTACAAAATACTCTGCTGTTTATATCCATGTATTACACATTTCATATTTTTTCTATTTATTTGTTGATTTTGCAGGTGCAGATTTTAAAGATTCCTGTAAGTTAAACTGACACAAGTGAAGAATTCTCTGCGGCATTAATTTCTTTCAAACAACTATAACTTGAAGCGGGTTAATACTGTGCTGGAGACCATTTTCCATCTATCTCATATGCCATCAACAGTTAATAATTCCACTAAATCAGATAGCCAGATGGCACTTTTTAATCATTGACATTTTTAAAGCAACCTTACAAATTTAATTCAGTAGCCTTGACTTGACACAGTCTTAATGATTCACTTTTTATATTTTATCCAGAATATTGCAATTCAATTGGTTGCAGAAGATTGCGATGTTCCTGAATCACGATATGAAAAGGTTTTTCTTGCAAATGAGTGCAAGCAATTACCAGGGTCGGCATCAAATCTAGAACTTCTTAAGTCTGGCATAGAAGACTATGTAGTTAAGCATGGAAATAATTTAAGCGACAAGTGTAAATCATGCTTCCCAAGTTGGTAAATTCATAATCTCAAATCACCTTCCGTTTATCATTTAGAATCTTAATCTTTTTTGTTCTAAACGTAGTAGATTGATTGCTTTCCTTCAGTTAAGTCTCTATGAAGACATCTTTTCTACTTTGTCATTCTCTTTCATCACATGTAGGTGTCATCCAAGTTCATGAGATATGTTGATTATCTCTTGAATATTGAAATTCCCTCTTTAACACTTTTTGTACATAGGCAATGAAAGCATAGTAGTTTTGAGTTATTTGTACGTTGTCATATTCAGTTAGGTCGCAGAACCTTGAAGGTATGATAGTATCTAGACAATTCTTGGTTCCTAATATTGATGTCTGTCCGCTATTGGGCATATGAACTGTAACAGGTTGTTAATTGGAGCCATTTTAAGAGTTCTATTACATTTTATTACTGATTGTGGTAGAAAAACTTATCACATCTAGAAGCCCGTGCTAGAACTTGGTTTGCATGGTTTTTTTAAGCCTTCTCAAAATATTTACTTTCTTGGAGGGGATCTGGCATGCTTGTAAAATGGGGCCTCTAGATTCTTAAATCGTAGCAATTAAAGATTTGAAGTTATATACTTTTTGAACCTTTATTTAGGGAGCAGCTCAAAGTTGGGGTTGGGGTTGCTTGCTGCACTGATAATCGCTTACACACGGAACTGGTGATGGAGGCAGTCTTATTAATAAGTAATATATCAATGCAGAACAATACGTGCTTCCGGGAATATGGTAATAAAACAGAGGTCCGTCAATAACTCTCTTCAATTTTATGCTTTAGCTATCTTCTTATGTTTTAGATTTTATCTATCCACTACTTAATCTGGATGATAACAATGTTTAATATCAGGTTTTGTATTTCAAGGACTTTTCACCTTGTACAATCTCCCGATCATCTATGAAGGTGTTGCAAAGCATTGACTGGAAAACATATGGCTTAAATTTAAGGGGTGCGGTAGAGCAAGATGGCGTTACATTACTGGAATGGGAAAACTTGCCTACAGATACACACATTGATGTTGTGCTCCACATATATCATAAACAATATCCAGCATTGGACAGATCCTTTTTATCTTCATCAGAGAATGTTAAAAGTGTTTTGCACACCGTTTTCTTATACATTTATTGTATGTTTTTCTGTCATACTTTTCTTTGGATTTTGTTTATATTATATTTATTTGTTGAATAAGTGACGATCTAGTAGTTCTTATTCAGAAAATTTCAAAACTGAAGCATCATAAGCAGTTTGCCTTTTGTAGATAGCCAACATCGTACAACCAAGCTACAAGTCTACATTTGTGTTAAAATTACATTTAATATTCTTCTAGGGCGTTCATATTTCCCCTTTATGTTTATGAACATTTTCAGTGTATGATAATGTAAATTTTCTGAACTCTCATGTAATTTATACTTCCTTGACACATTGGTAAGACCATGATTCCAGCTCCAAGGAAAATGTCTCCACATGACAGAAACCTTGTTAAGAGAGCAGTTAAACTTTCACTGGATGACTTGAAGGCGAATCATTCCCAGGCCTTTTTAAGTTCACGTGCCCTTCAGGTGAATTCTTCTCTATCATCTATGTTCCTCAATACTTTTACTGTTGAAAGCTTTCCCTCCAACTGATATTTTGCATTAATGTCTTAATTCTTAATTCAACTCCTTGATTTCACATTCAGTAAGCTGAATGTTTAGTGTAAATTTCTGGATTATCTCTCCTGGCCTACTTTATGGCCTAACGTTTTATAATTTGGTTCTTTCAGATTCGCGGTTATGCCCCTGATCTCGCAAAAACAATTGCTGGGCTGATATTGTCTTCCGGTGACTTGGATTTCCAGGGAGAATGCTTTTCTCTTCTTGGATTACAGTCCCAAGAAGTTGGAACTGAAATTGTGGAAAACTGTATTGAAGAAAGGATTGTTTCAGTTATAGAGATGAACGACAAGAAGCCCCACAATTCTCAACAAGTCGCACCTTATCTTTTCGAAGAATTAGAAAACCCTGTCCAGGAATCAGAATTTCAAGAAAACGATTTCAGCCCCTTCGACTTTTAACTGTTACAAGGTTTTCCTGCGTCCCTAGTCCATCTTTCAAAATGGTAGTAGCTGATATAATGGCATATTAATTTTGATGGCCTTAGTACATATATAGTATATTTGTAACAATGTGACGTCTGATATTAATGAAGCTTCAAACTCAGATTTTGTGTATAGATGACTCAAATTTAATCACGTAAACCATCTTTCAACCTTTATGCATCTTTATAAATTCTACAATTTTAAGGGAAGCATTGCGATTTCTCTGAAAGAGCCGAACGAATCATAAAGGGGAAACGGGAAAGAAAGAAAGAAAACATGGACGGATTAATATAGCAAACATTCAGCAGCGTAACTATAGTTTGGTTTTAATTGGGATTATGATTCTTTTCAAGCAGCATAGGGAGCAGGAGTGAGGGAAATTCTGGGCTCAGGAAAAGAAACCATGGATGATGACTTCGAGAATGTCTCCTCTTTTGCCACAAGGAATCTCGATCTAACAAATCTAGGGACTCGTCGTTATAAATGTCCGACCATATTTTTTACCATATTGTGTCTTTGGCTTATATTGTGTCTTTCGCTTCCTTACCAGTATACATCCACAGTTTAAAAATCTATTTATGTTCCAAAATATGAGAGGAGATTGATCGCTCAAGAAACTTGTTGAATGTAGTCTTGCACACCAGAATCATGATATGTGGTGTCCCTAATGTAGAAACCATTTGACTTGGACACAACAGAAATACGACTATGTAAATTGTAAAATAATATGTAGTTAGACTTGTGCAGTTGTGTGTGGCTAATATCACTTTATAATGTTGGATTAGGAAGTTTCACAAATAAAATGTCGATAGGTATTTTTTTTCTTTTACAAAATATTTACATAATTCAAAAAGGTCGGTTAGTGGCAAGGGATGCATGTGCAGTTTTTTAGTCCCAACAATCCTTGTAAAAGCGCAATGTCTGTTCTGCTTTTAAAAGAAAGGCAGTAATCCTTTCACCATGCCTTGCATACAAAAATTTGATAGCCAATCAATAGAGTGCAAGTCCAAAAAGCACAAAACAGACAATACAGGTAAACAAGATTTTAATTACGAAAACATATATTTTAACAGATCTAATAAACAATAAACAATTGTAAGCAGTAAGAGAAGAGGGTAGAATTTGACTTTTAATTAAAAAAATGGGATAATTTCTAGGAAGCAAAATATTCAGTAACCACCGTAGACAACCCCAAGTTTTTACCCCTTTTAGAAACCCTATTTTATCATGAATGCCTCGTCCTACTGGTGGCTGATAGGGCACTTGACAACATGGTTTCTATGCAATTTCTTTCTTCACCCATTCTTTCTTCATGGACATCCATGTGAAGTTAGAAAAAGTATAAATTGTCAGTCAAAATTTGGAAATCTATTCTATAATACAATCTGGGACATGATTTCCACACTCTGAAAATAATTTCTAGATACATTTTCTTTCATATTGCACAATAAGGTATGCCACATTATACAATTCAAAATATATTTTTTAATTCTAAATCTAAATTACAACAATTTGAACTTTTCCAACCCAAAACACGAAGAAGAAAGTATGCTGAAAGAAATTGCCGGATTTCTAAGTTTAGAGACAGGAATCTCATAATAGACCGGGCCCTGGGTCAAGATATGTTATAGCCCGCTCTACAGACTCAATAGAAAACAGAAAACTTTAATCTCTTGCATACAGATTCAGCTATATCTTTCAGGTTTAAAATGTTCTAAAGTTCATTCCCCAAGCTATCCACGAATCGAACATTGTACCTAAGCCTAATCCCCAATGGATACTTCAATAACCACAAATTTAAGCATATCTTTAAAAGTATGAAGTGAATATAGTTTTTTACGGTAACTTACAAAAAATAAACAAAATCCCCATTTCATACTTCATTATATGAAAGATACATAACCAAAATAAAACTATAAATCAGAACCTGGTGATGCATTGAATTAGTATCTCCATTGCAGTTATGGACATTGCATCCAAACCCAATATAAAGCTCAGAGTATTACACATCGCAAGAAACAAATTCCTACTACATTTAGCACCGAGATGTCCTAAACCACCACATTACATGAACACATATTCGAGTTGTATCGGAAGAGGACCAAGAAACAAAAGCTAGATAATGTTCACCCCTGCATCCAGAATACCAATCCGCAAGACTCCCAAAGGCATTAAGCCTGTGAAGAAAAAACAGGGAAAAATCAGCTAAGTCATTCAAGAAGTACATTTTTTCATTAATTTTTTAACGAACTGGTAATTTGGAAGGGCAACAAAGAATTACTTTTAACTAAACATATACAATTTTTTTTATTCACTATGCATTGTTTAAAATCTTTTTTTTTTCTACAATATAACAGGAAAAATATCATTAGCTACCTTATTGGCAATGTTGTTGGAAAGCCAGTCCAGACCTTCGTAAAGGCCCTCCCCAGAGGTTGCACAGGTGCTCTGAATGTACCTGGAAAACCATACGTGAGTTAGATCACAGTATGATACCTATGAATACAGAACTAGGGCATTGTTCTTAAAATCATATTTACCAGTGGCGCTGTCTGAGAGAGTGGAGACCCAACTTGTCCGTAATCTCAGCAGCATTCATTGCATTAGGAAGATCTTGTTTGTTAGCAAACACAAGCAATACGGCTTCTCTCAGTTCATCCTGAAAAGATTATTAAATAAACATTTTAAACATTGTCATTTCATCATGAGAATACATAAAATAGAAAGTAAAAGAACAAGGAAACTAATAATTCTAGCCATGGATCATGATCCTTGTAAACAATGAAGTTGACACAGAAGTCTGTTCAATTAGAAGCACTGAATTTCCCTGGAGATTGACTGAAGAACTGGTCATTCAATTTCCAAAAGACGTCATAGTAACATCGATATACAAGAGTTATCAGAAATTATGGTCCAGCCAGAAACAGATTATTTAACAGCAGTGATAAATGTTATTTCACTTGATAAGTAAGAGTCATATAGATACAGCGAAAATATTTGCATTTCCGGCTTAAAATAAACATTCATATCAGTCCTTCCTCAAAACCACAAATGAAGTCTCAGAACATTTCGAGAATATGTTAAAGAATATTATTTATAGGTAATATATGATTCTAAAACCTTTCTACCTTGACCAATTTACAGGCCCTTTCTTTTGGCCCGTATGTGATCCGAAACCTTATGTAGAAGAATGAAGACATGGCATGGCATAAAAGGCCAAACTAAATTAACTGAAGTACCTCATTCAACATCCTATGCAACTCATCCCTAGCCTCAACAACTCTGTCCCTATCATTGCTGTCTACAACAAAAATAAGACCCTGAGTGTTCTGGAAGTAGTGCCTCCACAAGGGACGAATCTGCAAAGCAAAACATAAGTATTCAGCCTCTGACTACCAGTAACCTTTGCCAGGTAATATTTGTATTATTTTCAGGGATGCATAAGAATCAAAATTTTCACCTTGTCCTGGCCACCAACATCCCAAACAGTGAAGCTAATGTTCTTGTATTCTACAGTCTCAACATTGAACCCTGAAATAAAAAATTGTTAACACCTATATACAAAAAATCATAACATTCCAGTAGTCTGGCACACTAAACAGTTAAACGATATCCTCTTCACAAAATAGTTTGCTTCCCAAAATAGTTTGCCGTTGAAGATCAGGATCTCATTAGGCATCACAAAATCACCAACACAATTTAAGATCTCAGTATTCAATTTTGAAGGTTTCATTAGGCATCCACATGACTCACTTCGAAGTCAGTCATATTCTATAAAAAAAAAAAAAAAAAGTATCTAACAAACAAAAAAAAAAAAAAAAAAAAAAAAAA
>Ga0209489_102516_pt1 | contig 37212 bp, 16 predicted proteins | sample SiratrowhiteBW_FD_187527 | JGI IMG/M metagenome (GOLD analysis project Ga0209489, IMG submission 187527) | Root nodule microbial communities of legume samples collected from California, USA - Siratro white BW (SPAdes) (version 2) | ecosystem: Host-associated > Plants > Roots > Nodule | place... | reverse complement strand
ATTATTTCATATTATTTTAAAATTTGACAAAATAACTTATACATTATTTATTTAACTTATAAATATTAATACTTAAAAAATAATTATGAAACTAATACTTAAATAAATAAATGGAAAAAGCAGTTAATCATTAGTGTTACACTTTCATGGTACATTGAAAAGAATATGAAATTTAATTAAATATATATAAGCTTAATCATAATCTGTTTTTGAGGTTAGATGCTACGACTTTTTGTGAGATGAGATGAAATTTAACTTTATTATAGGTGAATTACGTTGGATGAAATTCATCGCTCACAATCAAATATCAAGAGACTAGCTAATAAATATACCTATAATAATATTGTTGACATTTTTACATACATCTAAATTGTCAAATTTCTAATCTTTCATGAACATTTGTACGAAAATCTTCTCCTTGAACTTGTAAAGGTGACATTTTAACAACCCTATTTATGTCTTTACTAACAAGCAAGCGTTAAAGTGATTATGATATTTATCTAGCGTGCCAATGCTTTAATATTGCATACATAAGATATAACTATTTTATACTGAAATAAATTATTATTTATTATTATTATATAATATTTTATTAAATAAAACAAGAGTTAAATGAATGTAATTTGTGATTTATTAATGTCAAAACATTAGAAAGAGTTTATTGAATCCTAAGTGCCACAATGTTTACCTCACTTAGCCTTGAAAGTAAATTAAAAGAGTAGAACATGGTTGGAACATATATCATGTGTTTCTACTGGGACCAGAGATAGAAAACAAAATAATTGTATTAAGTATACGGTAATTATATTTACATATATGATCTCGATAAAAGAAAATATTCTTTCTCTGCCAGGTGTTATCTTGGAAGATATTTGCTCTAAGCTGTTAATTAGGAGATTTGATTCCCCGTATTCATTACAAGAATTGAAGAGTAATCTATGAAAATTTATCTTTTTAATTATGATTACACGAGTGTGGAAGTGTTCGTAATTAATTATATAAAATTAACTCTAATTTAAATTGGTGTTGAGCTCGCCCAATTTTATATTTGACTATTTTTATACTAAAAGTAGATAAGTAATAAATTTAGTATGAATTTTGGGTGAAGTAATAAGAATAATATAAGATTGGTTTAATTTAAAGTGAGATTTATATTTACTTAAAATGACGTTAACAAAATGTTAGATAAATGAACTGGAAACTTGAAATCTAATTGGGCGTAGTACGAGCATTCAAAATTAAAACCTTGGTGAAATTGCTGTTCGATAATGCTGTTTTTGTATTCTAGGGTTATTCAGTTATTTAGTACTCTCTTTTTTTCGAACTGGTACTAATTATAAGAGTATGGTTCAAAATGGATAAATTTTCTTTTATTACTTAAATAGATAAATTATGTTAGCTAAATACAACTTCATTTCAATTAACTAAAGAAAAAATCGTATTCTTGACCTATAATTTTTATGTAAAGTAAAAATTGTATCTTTAACATACGATTTTGTTTAAATTATTAAAGGAGATAGTAACATATTCGATTTCATCTTTTTTATTTTTCTATTCAAAACTTAAAATTATTTTAAAATCAATATTTCGGTTATAAATAAGTATTGAAAGCTTAATTTAAAAAACAATAATGTCTAAATAATTATTTAAAATAATGTTTCGGGTAATACATAAATTACCTAAATTTTTTATAAAAAATTAATTTATGTATTGATCTTTAAACCTTATTTTCAATCATTATTTTTACACGTTACAGTTTTCTTAATTAACTTTTCAATAATTATTTATAATTGAAATATTGATTTTAAAATAATTTTAAATAAAAATAAAAAATAAATCTTATTCATAAATACAATTTTATTTAATAATTTAAATAAAATCGTTTTTTCGATATATGAATCGTAAATCAGAGATACCATTCCTTCTTTTTATTAAATGAAATCTTCACCAGTAAATACGATTTTTATATAATAAAATATTATCTATCTAACACAATTTATGTATTTCGATAATAAAAAAAAGTTTGTGGATTTTGCAGATTAGTGGTGCACTAGTTTTGAAGAAGAAGAAAAAAACTCGTTAGTAAAGGACATAAACGTGTGTTAATTGACCTGCAATTCGCAAAACGCATTATATGTGCTCTACTTAATGGTTCACTGTGGACCATATGATAGGATGGTCCAGCGCAGCGCCTGCACAACACGTCACATAATGAACAGTAACAATTGAAAACCACGTGAAACTTAATCCACTCCGTGGTAGAGGTGGCCATGCCATACCTTGTTCAGCGCATATCTTCTTTGTTTAGTGGATATCATTTCCTACCAAATTAAAAATAATCTATCCCTTCAAAGGTAATGAGATATGAGAACTAAGAAATATTAATTGATTATTGAGTTCGTTTAATAATAAACCAAACGCAAGAATAATAATGAAAGAAAATTCAGATAGTGTAAAATGTAAATAATGTATATATACTTTGTTTTATATATATATATATATATTTGAAGAACTCAATAATTAAAGAATTAAGTATAGGTTATAATTTTGTTCTCAAGAAATTACTATAGGTCATAAGTATAAATTTTATTTTATAAGTCGAATTTGTAAAATTAAGTTAAATTTAAATTTTATTTTTTTAAGATCATATCAGATTTTATATTAATAAATTTAATAAATGTATCTGATTGTCTACTATTGAATCATCTTTCAATATATAGTTTCATGTACAAATTAGAACATCTCAATATAAAGAGATGTTAAAGATTTTACATCAATTATAAATAAAAAAATTTTAATAATATATGTTCCGATTTGTTGAGATGACATCGTTGGAGTTAAGGTAAAAATGTGTATTTAAATTGATATTGATCTCAACTCTTAAGCGATGTGAGACTATATTGGATGTACTGGAACAAGTTCTCCAAAAGTAAAGAAATGGATCAGTATATAAATAGATGAAAAACTCACTTTACAAACTATTTTATAAGATTAAATTAGCCTTAAATCCTATTTTTTAAAATAATATAACATTTTTTATTTTGACAAAAAAAAGTTCACATATTCCTTAATATAATGCTAAAAGTAGGTAATATTTGTTTATGAATTTCTTTTTAATCTCTATAAAAAAAACGTGAATGTTGTGATAATTTCAAATGCATTAAAATAAATAAATTATTAGGATAAATTATCGTTTTGAATTTTTATGTATTATTTGTAGTTTTATTTTTGAAAATATTTTTGAGAGTTAAAAAAAGAAAATATATATAAATTTATTATTGGTGCTATTATATTTATATATGTTATATGTAATTATCTTTTATTTCATTTTTATCTATCTATTCATTTTGTTTATCATTTTTTTCTCTTTATTTCATATTATCTTTCGTTTGTACGTTCAGATAATAGAAAATAAAGCATAGAATACGTATTTTTCTTCCATTACATTGATCAGCTCTCTCTCACCTTGGGTCACCAACCTGTTTTTTTAGTAGTATTATTTATTATAAGTCATTTTCAAATATATCTTTTTAATTGTTGAGACTGCATCACTAAGTCATTTTTAATTGTTAATATATATAGTCATTTTCAAATAATCTTTAACGCCAACACGAAGATTCTGTAAGCCACACAGCCACTAGAATATAGATAAAACTATGACACCCGTCCTAGGAGTGGCCATACCTTTTTAGTGCACTTCATTTCCTTTAAAAGGAAAAATAGTTGAGTACTTAAAAGTTATTGAAATATAGGATTAAAATATATCAATTAATATATTTTAATAAAAATATTATAAATAACTATAAAATAATATGTATCTACATTAAATATCCATTAATTTTTCTTATAACATATTTCAAGAGTTAAAAAATATATAATATAAAATATATTAAACATTTTAATTTTACTTTTTGCTTATTTTCGGATTAAATCAAATAAATGAGTATGTTATTATTTTTAATTTTTAGATTTCTAATAATTATGAAATTGAATTATGTGAAATGTAAGACCATTTTATAAATTTAATAATAGATTTTAAAAGGGTAGAAAGTAAAAGTTTATAAATTAAAATTATACATTTATTTCTTATTTCATTATAAATTCTTTTACTTAAAACTTTTTTTTGCCTTCTTTTTGCAATAAACTAGAATTTTGAAGATAAGATTTTTTTTTTTTCTTGAGACTGAGGTCCTCAAAAGTTAAAGGAGTATAGATTATTGTAGATGAATTAAAAGTTAGATTTGATAAGTATAATAAATTATGAGTTATTTTTTTTATTCTTTTATAGAGTGAATGGGTTATGAGAAGGTGTTGTTGGTATAAGATTGATTTTATGGAAATTTAATTACTTAAATTGGTTGAGTTGTTGGATTGTTAATAAAGACATACTTTAATCAAATATGGGAAGGTAATTTTATAATTTTACAATGTGATGGTTAGTTTGTATGAAACATATGAAAGTTTAAGATATAAGAATGTTGTGAAGTTTCAAACAGGACTATTAGGTTGTATTGATATTGTAGGCATAAGAATAGTATTGTTGGTGATTTTGTGAGAGGTATAATTCTTGTTGATGTTGAAATTCTTTCAAAAATCTTGATTTTTGGCTATTTGGTGAGTTTTCAAGTTGTATATGATTCAAGTCACATCTCATCTTTGAGACAAAGATCAAGTAGTATCACATTTACTAGTCATCCTCAAGCAACAATGTAGGATCTTCAAATGGTTTTGTGACTCAAATATTAGTTTGAATTGTCTTGAACATGTGGCAATATATAATGAAAATCTTGGATGCTAAAGCGAAGGTTGGACGTTCAAGCATTATAAGCTAGTATAGATGACTTTGGAATTTATTGAAGTATGTCTAGCAAGTGGTTGTCGATCAAGCGTTTATGAGAACGTTCAAGTGAGATGAACACTCAAGTAACAAGGTGATCATTAGAGCATGGAGAACCTAGAGGTGTTATTGCTCTCAAGTTTCACTTAAGCGACAATACTACTCAACCAAGATGGATGATCTCTTGCTTATGGTAGAGAGGTAGCTTAAGTGAAAGTAGTTCTATCAATATAAAGTGATGTGATGATGTTATGATATATTTAATTCTGGAAAATTTCTCAAACTGGTGTAATTTTTATTTAAAATTCTCAAAATGGTGTATTTTTTATTTATTTACCAATATGGATAAATCTGCATATCATCATATCATCGTGAAGAAATTGTGATCCTACTCCACCATTTAATTTAAGATTAAATGAAATCCTGAAAACACAACACCATTTTAGTTTACTAGATGAAATCATGTAGCCATTCAATTAATGAGTTTATTAATATGGTGAGAATACTGAAGGATCTTAAGGTGGTTAATATTCTTCACCCATTCCTATTCTATTTTGCTTTGCAGGTGTGATGTATTGCTAATATGCAACTAAAATAGATGCACAGTTACAAAACTGGTTTTATTTATTGATAAAAATGGTTAAAATTAAATTGAAACAAGTGTGAAGTTAATTTGAAATTAAACAATAATGATTGAGGGGATTATTGTTTAAATTAAAATAAAAAATGACATTAGTATGATATTTATATATTGAACTAAATTAAAAGTAAGTTTGATTTTGAAAAGAAAAATTAAATTAAACTAAAATTTAGTAATAAAAAATATTTAGCAAAATTAAGTTTAAGTTTAATATTTGAATTTAGTTACTAATATAAAAATAATTTAAACTAAAACTAATATTTAGCAATAAATTTAGAATAAAAATTTTAAAATATTATATAATTGTTTAAATAAATTTATTGTTAGTTTTTAAATTATATCTATTACTAACTAAATATTTCTATATTAAGAACTATAAATTCATAACATGTAACTTTTCTTCTCAGTAACCACTATTCTATTCAAATTAGATTTGCATTTATTTTAGTTGCACATTAGCAATAAATGGTGCCAAACAAAACAAAAACAAAAGAGGAATGGGTAGAGAATATTAACTCTACTAAAATGGTACAGTATTCTCACTATATTAATTAACTCATTAATTAAAATATTAGCTGTACAATTTTATCTAATAAATTAATATGGTGTGTTCTTTTCACAATTTCATTTAATCTTATATTAAATGGTAGAATAGGGTCACGATTTCTTCATAATGATATCATGTATTTTATACACAATTTACCCATATCCCCAAATAAATAAAAAAATGTACAATTTCAGGAATTTTTTTAAAAAAATTACACCAATTTAAAAAATTTGTCTTTAATTCTTTTATACATCTATTGGATGTTATTTTGGTGTTATGATGTATAAAAAGTGTTGTAAAGCTATCCATTAACGATGAGATTCATGACATGAAATGTGTATGTACTTTTTTTAGTGGTAGTGAACAGTGAATTCTAGTTGGATTGGCTTAAATTATATATGTTGGTATATATACATGTAAGGTTTGATCTTGGTTAGATAGTTTGAGTAATATGCATTATCTTTGATGGATGTTTTAAGAATATCCACTAATAACAAAGTTTTGTTGCATGTGAAAGGAACCTTTGACCCCAAATATATTTTTCATATATATAAATTAATATATAAAGAAAAATAATTCATTTTAATTTTAGTATATATACGTTTGGCATCTCCAAAATTTTTGTATATCTATTTGACATCTCAAAATATTTTCTAATTTTGTAAATTTCAATTATTTTTTAATTGTTTGAATATATAATATACTGCATCATGAAGTAGAATTTAGTGGATTTTTTTTCATCTTATTTTGTGAACTCGTCATAAATAAGTAAGCTATATTGTAAATGGTAAGTATTTTATCACATTCGAGACTCTTCATTCTGATGTTGGAAAAATGGTAAAGACTATAAATAACGGAATGGACTAGTTTAGATGTGTGTGTAACAAAAATAAATGTTATTCTGCGTCTTTCTTTACACTTCCCCAAAATTTCCTTACATAACAACATAATGAATTATGTTTCATAAATGATAGTCAATTTTTAACTGTTTTTTATACATATCAGTGTGTTTTCTTTTATATTTTTTACTTTTTTCATTATAATAATAAATAATTAAAAAATAGTATTAAAAATAATAATCAATAATAAAAATCTTATAAAATCAATAACATCAATTTTCCCTTATTTCTTTTTAACTGGGTCATTTCATTTTTTGTATTCATTCACTTGCTTTATCTTTTTATTTCTTTACTCACTACCACACAAATCATAGAAAAAGACATTGCCATCTTGGAAAATTAAAAAAATAACTATTTAACAACTCGTTATATTAATATTTTTCTAATATATTCTTTATTTTTTTATTAAAATATTAAAATGTTATTGCATTATTAAAATGAAGTTGTCAAGTGTTTATTTAACAGAGAACATCAAAGAATAATTTTCCTAAAAATCATTTGATTTTGGGCACAAGCATTCCAAGCATAAAATCACATCCATCCACATGAGATTATTTGAAAAAGATCAAATAGATAGAGATCCATACAGTAAATATTGTCAGAGTTGAAATAAAAGAGAAAGGAAATTTAGGTGGAATGGTGGTTGTTGGTGGTTTTATTTTATTTTTTTCATGTCAATTATTCCATAAATATTTTAATTGAAGGAGTTGGTACAAGAGTGTGAAGGTTTGGATTCTAGCAATAATGACAACTTATTGTTACATTTAAGAAAGGGTGTAATAGAAATTGTTGACTTTTATTCTTGTTACTACTTGTTTATGACTACAAGTTTTGAATTATTGTTATAATTGTTAGTATGTTTTTTGTTTAGTATTGTTTGAAATATAGTGTTAAGAGACTGAAATAAAAAACTGATTTCTCTTTTTTTATGATTGTAATAGAATTGGATCACTCCTTAAGTGTTTTCATTAGTTTTATTTTTCATTGTTAGAAAAAATATAAAAATTAGATTAGATAATGATATATGTTTCCCCTGATATACAGAAAATCACGACAAAAACAAATGAAATAGCAATAAAACGGATAGAAACAAACTTATTTGTTGGATAAGGCGGATAGCAACCACAGACAAACTTATTTGTTTGGATCAAGGTTGTTTGTTTGTTTGGATTAGAGTGGAAAGAAAAAAAAGATAAATAATGTCGAAAATTAGATTGTTTAATTGTTAGAAAAGTGAATATATTTTGAACGAAAAAATTGTAATAAATATAATTGATGTGATTGAACAAAACTGTTTTTTATTTTTTAAATTATATTATATTTATTATTTATTTTATTATAATAAATGAAAATATAAAAGTGAAAATAAAATAAAGATATAATTAATCATACACGTCGCCGATATGTATTCATAATTAGTGGAAACAGTAGTGTTAATATAAGGTTTTCCTTTTCTTTCACTTTCAGCGTATCTTTACCATGTTTCTTTCCTCTCTAAAGATCCAAAACACGACGTTAGGTTACTGGGTCAGGAGTGGTGTTTGATTGCAGGAGCAGATGACAGAAATGATGTTTTCTAACTTCTATCTATCTCTTCTCTTCTTCATCAGCGTCCTCTGTATGTTGAAGCTAGCAAGAAAAACCAAACCCAGAAGCAAAGTGAATTTACCTCCATCACCACCAAAGCTACCATTCATAGGAAATCTTCATCAGTTTGGCACACTGCCACCCCGCTCTCTTCGAGACCTCTCTATCAAATATGGTGACGTCATGTTACTGCAGTTGGGGCAGATGCAAAATCCAACTCTGGTGGTTTCATCCGCAGAGGTGGTCACGGAAATCATGAAAACCCATGACTTGGCCTTTTCCGACCGACTCCAAAACACTGCTGCAAAAATCTTACTCTATGGATGTACCAACATTGCCTTTTCTCTCTATGGGGAAAGCTGGAGAAACAAGAGAAAAATATGTGTCCTTGAACTTCTCAGCATGAAAAGGGTTCAATCCCTTCATCATATCAGAGAAGAAGAAGTTGCCGACTTGGTGAATAAGCTACGTGATGTGAGTTCCAGTGAGAAGTGCTACGTAAATCTAACCGAAATGCTTATGTCAACATCCAGCGACTTCGTTTGTAAATGTGCTCTCGGACGGAAGTACACCGGGGATGGTTACGGCAGAGTGAAAGAGTTAGCAAGGGAAGTTATGCTTCAGCTTACAGCTTTCACTGTGGGAGATTACTTTCCTTTGCTGGGTTGGGTTGATTTTCTCACTGGAAAAATTCAGGAATATAAAGCCACTTTTCATGCATTGGATGCTTTGTTTGACCAAGCAATTGCGGAGAATTTGACAGAGAAGATGGAAGGTGACCACTCCAAAAACAGAAACTTTTTGAATGCCCTCCTCCAACTTCAACAGAGTAACAACTTTGACCTCACCAAAAATGACCTCAAAACACTTCTCCTGGTATCTTTTTCTATTCTCTTTTCTCTATTTTTTAGTGCCTCATAAACACTTTCATTCCATCACTCATAATAGGGGAGTATATTAAAGAGTCAATGATTTTCTGTGTCGTGGAACCTGACCGCACTGATTTGGAGAGTTTCTTTACCATAAATTTTGTTCAGATCCTAATAATCCAAGTGTTGAGTTGAAATTGTCATATTAACTGAAAATGATGGAAGTAAATAATATATAAGACAAAATACACACACAAATTTTGAGTTGGACATAACGTGTCTTGTTGGTTGACTTATTACACATCACATTCAAATCTGATATGAACTTAAAACGGAAAATAACTTTCTGAGATATCTTGCTCTGCCTATTGGATGTTTACGGCCTCATCAACAGTGTTCATGGTTTTTCTTTTCTGAAATATCAGTCCAATAAATTTTCAATAAGAAAGGAGTATTGTTACTAAACCAAGGAGCATTATTGTGCTTGGGAAGTTTAAGCTTAAGTTGGCTAATTAAAATTTTTACTTTCTCTTAGGCTATCAATTTTACATTAATATTTAACCACTGTGTCAATGATTAACAAATTTCATAAAACATTTTCTTATACAATTTAGGATATGTTCGTTGGAGCAACTGACACAAGTGCAGTAACAGCAGACTGGGTTATTTCAGAACTTTTGAGAAACCCAGCCACAATGAAGAAAGTACAGGAAGAAGTGAGAAAAATCGTGGGACATAAATCGAATATAGAAGAGAGTGAGATGAGTCAAATGCATTACCTGAAATGCGTGATCAAAGAAACTCTTAAGGTTGCATCCACCTGCTACACTTTTGGCTCCAAGGGCAACAATATCAAGTGTTAAATTGAAAGGATACGACATTCCAGCAAAAACCTCGGTATATGTTAATGCATGGGCAATTCAAAGGGATCCTAAATTTTGGGAAAGTCCCGAAGAATTCAATCCAGAGAGATTTGAAAACAGCGAAATTGATTATAATAGTCAGCATTATCAGTATATTCCATTTGGTTTTTGGAGACGAGGATGCCCTGGAAACTATTTTGGACTTGCTTTTGTTGAGTATGTTGTTGCCAACCTTCTTTATTGGTTCGATTGGAAGTTACCTCAGTCTCATAAACATGAACAGGATATAGATATGAGCGAGACGTTCGGACTTGTTGTCTCAAGGAAAACGCCACTTTATGTTAAACCAGTACCTTCTCCATCTATCTAAGTTCTAAAATTGTTGTGAATTGTCATCAGCACAATTTATCTATTTTATTGTTTAATCTATATTTTAAATAGCGCCACTTGTTTAGAAGCCTAAAGTTTTGAATTTGTTCTACCATTTTGTTGCAATCTTTTTTCTGTATGTTTTCATGATTCAGTCAGCAGACTTATTTCAGTTGTGTATTTCCAAGGTACTAGCAATCCTGAATAAAGTATGAAAAAATATTCTGCTATTCATCTCTCATCTTTGTGTGTAATTTGTTCTGATAAATATCAAGAGTTCAGAATTTGAAGAACTTCTATGCTCAAAATTTGGAGAACCTGTTGTAAAATTTCCACAGGTACGTTTGGTGGTATTCTGTTGATGCAATATTTTACAGTGTAAAATTTAGAAAGACGAAGATAATTTGAAGATTGAATTAATCTCTTTTTCTATTAATTTTATTTCTTTTTTATTTTCTATTAAATATTTTTTAATTGAATTTTTTACACTCGCAAGAGTATAAACCAGGAAACATTAGTTTATTCATTAAAAAAAGAGTTATATTATTATATTAGGAGTTATTTTATCTACATCATGGGTGTGCCTTTAGTTTATAATATCCTTATATTAGAAGTTATTTTGTAAACATATATTATGCAACACACACATGGGGTGTGACTTTAATTTATTCATTTAAAAAAAAATTGTTATTATTATATTTAGGAGTTATTTTATAGACATCATGCAGCACTCCATGGGTGTGTGTACCTGTGTGCATTTCGTCGTTTTCTGGGAATCATGGAAATGGCACTTGAATCAACTCAAAGACCATGTTGCCAAAGCTCCACCCTCTTCTTATCCTTGCTTTGCATCTTCATCAGCATCGTCCTGTTTAAACTCTCCAGAAGAAGCAAAAGCAATTTACCTCCATCCCCACCCAAGATACCCTTCATCGGAAATCTCCATCAGCTTGGCACCTTGCCGCACCGTTCCTTCCAAGCCCTCTCTCACAACCATGGCCCTCTCATGCTGCTGCAGCTGGGGCAGGTCCCCACGCTCGTCGTTTCATCATCTGACCTGGTCGGAGAAATATTCAGAACCCACGATCTCGTTTTCATCAACCGCCCAAAAACCACCGCCGCCGGAATCTTTCTCTACGGCTACAAGGACGTCGCTTTCAATCCCTACGGCGAAGAGTGGAGACAGAAGAGGAAGGTGTGCGTTCTTGAGCTTGTGAGCATGAAAAGCGTGCGGTCGCTGCAATTCATCCGCTTTGAAGAAGTCGCAGAAATGATGGGTGCGATACGCGAAGCGTGTGCGAGTGAAACATCTGTGAACCTGAGTGAGTTGTTGATTGCACTCACCAACAACATAATGTCGAGGTGTGTTCTTGGACAAAAGTACGATACTCCCGATGGTAGTAGCAGCTTTGGGGAGCTTGGAAGGAAGTTGCTGCCTCAATTCACAGCTTTTTGTGTGGGAGATTTCTTCCCTTTCTTGGGTTGGGTTGATGTTCTGACGGGTAAAATTTCTAAGTTTAAGGCCACTCTTACTTCGATAGATGGTTTCTTTGATAAGGTAATAGCAGAACATAAAGAAAAGCTGAGGAATGGTATCCAATCCGAAAAGAAAGACTTTCTGGATATTCTTCTTCAACTTCAAGAGACGGGTTCGGTTGGTTTTGAGCTCTCCCAAGATAGTCTCAAAGCAATGCTAATGGTTAGTTTTTCTCCCTATAAATCATCACTAATTGCTCTTTAACTGCTTTTCTAGTATTTTCTTCTTTTGGATTGTTAATTTAATAAAAACCTAGATCATGTATTGTTCCCTAAACAGACTGAGAGTTTCACTGATACTTACATAATCCTATTTCTAATCTTTAATGTACGTTGAAGGAATACTGAATTGAGGCAGATATTTCTAATAATTAATCACTAAAAATGATGTTTCATTTCCATTTGCATCATTTCAGGACATGTTTATAGGGGCAAGTGACACAACTTCAACAACTTTGGAATGGGCTATCGCTGAGCTCATGAGGAATCCAAATATCATGGAAAAGGTTCAGGCAGAAGTAAGAAGAGTGGTCGGGGATAAAGCAGAAGTTGACGAAGATGACGTGAAACAAATGAGTTACTTGAACTGTGTAATCAAAGAAACTTTGAGGTTGCATCCACCAGCACCTCTTTTGCTTCCTAGAGAAACAACCTCTGCTGTGAAACTTAGAGGGTACGATATTCCAGCGAAGACAAGAGTAATGTTGAACGCATTTTCCATACAGAGGGACCCTAAACTTTGGAACAGACCAGATGAGTTCCTTCCAGAGAGATTTGAAAACAACGACGTAGATTTCAAAGGACAAGATTTGTTTATTCCATTTGGGGGTGGAAGAAGGGGATGCCCCGGAATTACATTTGGGATCACTGTAGCTGAGTATGCACTTGCTAATCTTCTTTATTGGTTCGAATGGAAGCTTCCTAAAACTGATGGAACAGTGCAAGATATTGACATGAACGAGACATATGGGATCACTACCAACAAGAAGGTTCCACTTATCCTTCAACCGATACCCTTCTCCTTTGGAAGTGGATCTAAACCTTCACATATCGTGCTTTAGTAGTCTCTTGAATGTTTCATTTCTTCTTCTTTCTTTTATGTATGGAGAAAGTTACAAATAAAGTAACGATGGGAGTAGTTGAACTATGGTTGTGAAATAAAATTCATGGTATAACCCTGCGTGTTAAACCGAGAGAAATACTTTCTGTTTGGAATGAAACATTAAATAATGTTCGTCGAAGTTAAAAATGTTCAATATCTATTTATGATGTGCTGTCGTGCTTTTACTTATATATCATTGCTCAAACTAATATCATAATAACTCACTTTGCTTGGAGCCAGATACTACAAGAAATATTTTGATGGTGTGTTTGGTTTCACACATCTTATCTTTCAAATTGGAGTTTGGACTAGTGATACATGATTATTGCGAACGTAATCAACATTAGTTTTAATTTTTTTTTTTTAAATTATGTCACAATCAATGATTTAATATTCACTGTTCAAATCAAATCATAAGCATACTATGCTTATGAAGGGGACTGTGACGCCGTGTTCTATTTTTTTCTTTTATCAAGGAATCTTTGGGAGTAATACAAATTTGGTGATGGAACGTGAGTGTTTGGGAACACAATTCAATTAAAATCACTAAAACTTTGAAGTTGTATAGTGAAGTCAGGAGAAAAGAAAATTTCTTGTGCTAGTGTAAGTTTTATATACTTTAGAATATGATGAGCAGTTTAATGGTTTTGAATTGAGAGAAAGATTGTTTAAATTGATTTAGAAGATGAGCAGTAAAACATATATTTGACTTGTGTTATTCAAGTAGGGAAGATATCCTATAAAGTTTTTATACATCTCTAGTTCATGGATGCCGTGTTTTGTTAGAAAGAAATGCTTTGTTGACTTTTCATCACAGGAATGCAGGACGATTTTGTTGCAGGCATTCCAATATCTGCAAGGATATACTTTCTTTAGCATAATTCCATATCTTGATTTAAACATATTAAATTTTTATATACATATTAAATTTGCCAGAGATGTATTCCAGTATCTGCAACGCTATTATGTTTATATACGTATTAAATTTGTAGTTCTTCAATACCTAAATTTTAACACGTAAACTTGAGCTAGTTTATAAGTTTTTTAGCTGTTATAGCGACCTATTTTGCAACTTAACCAAGATAGTTTTCGCTACATTCATATAATTAGATTTAATTAAAGATTGAACAAGTCACGATTATGTTAGGTGTTCGATTAACTTGGATGCTTAATTAAAAAATGAATTTGAATCCTTCGAAGATGAAACTCTATAATTTTATAAATAAAGGTCACATTATTGATACACTACTCTCATAATTAGAGCTGATAAACTGGATCCAGTTCAGCAAATTAGTTCGTTTGACTTTATGTTTAGGTCTGATTAAGCTAAAAATAATTATCAAAATAAAAATATTTTTTTGTCTGATCCATTCTATCTAATATTCGTATAGGTTAAGATTAAGATTGGATTGGCTCAGAAAATAATGAATTGACAAATTTATTCTTTTTAATTTTTAATTTTTATGTTATCATATGGATATGAAAAACATTAATAGAAGTATTTATTTAAAGTAAGATGCATATTTTTATATAATGCATCTAGTTATTAGATATTAAACTTTAGATTTTTAAACAATGATATATTATGATGTTTTCATAAAATTGCTGTAACTCTTCTTTTAGTTTTGAATTAGATTAAATATGGTTGATGGATAGAATAAAGAATCAGATTATGACAAAATTACGAATAAGTTTTAAAATATAAAGTATAAATCAAGTTTGATTGTGAAATTTTTTTCACTTAAAACCTGTGAATAAAGAGTGTCGGTTCTGGGAGCCTTAATTATTATCTTCTTCTTTTTCTTTATACATATTATAGCTCCCGTTACCGGTAACTGATGCTGATCGTTACAGAAAAAAAAAAGGTGGGATCCATAAATGCGGCCATGAAAAGGGAATATTATATAGTTGCGTGAGCATTCAGCAAAAAATAAAAAATAAAAGCAAAATAGGTTAACAGATGTGGAATCTGCAATCAAAACTCTACACAAACCAATCTCCACCAACGCGGGTGCAAAAGGGACAATGTCAGCTTCATCAATATACCTTCAATTAAAAGTATATAGATTTAGGTTCAATTTATATTTTTTTTTTCAATACAATCAACTATTAATATATTATCAAATATATTAAATATTTTACTAATTATCAACGAGAAACCTAACATAGGAGATTTGTTTCAAATTAAAACAGAATAGAAACATAGAATTGAAACATGTAAATAAAATTAATGAATACGTTAACAATTGATTTTTCTAAAGATAAATTCTACACATAGATTCATGATCATTGGTTAAATTGATTCTAAAATTTACTAATAAAGCATAAATCAATCTAAATTGAATTTCCTACAAAGAATAGCTCACTAAATTTTCATTGAATTAAATTTAGTCAAATAAATTTTTTTAACTTAAATTAATTATCAATATCTAAGTTTCATCAATAAACGAATTCAAACAATTTGATAGTTAATCTCTAATTAATCATATAATCACAGAAAAAAATTAATCTTATGTGTTCACATCTTCATAGCACGATACATAATAGTAATGTGAGATTAATAGAGCACAAAGCAGGGAGAAAAATCAAATATAAGAGGACTAAAAGAGAAGATAGAAGGGAAGATGAGACTCCTGGTATGAAAAATTAAAAAATGAATGAAAGGTCTTCGAATAAGAGTTTAATTACTCTCTTTATAGACTTTGATTAGTAATGCTAAATGGGCCTTACTTTTGGTTTGGACATTGAGTAAAGTAACTAGATCCAATTATAACAGTTATTACATGAAAATTAACAAATTTGTCTTAACTTTAAAAGAAAAATAATAATAAAAATAAAAAACTCCAAATCAAACAAACCATGGGTTCATTTCAATGTCGATGTTTCCAATTCAATAAAAATAATCAATCAAAAATAATATTTATATCTCAAATAATAGGCAAAAAAAAGTATAGAAATGTCATATTAACTAAAAATGTGAAATTAAAATATGTATGTCTGACCAACCCAAGAAATGGTAAGAATACTGAAAATTAAACTTACCAAAAGCCAATTGAAAAATGCAATAGAAGTTTTAAGTATGTGTAAAATATTCATCCATACAAAAAACTTAAGGTAAAATGTTTTCGAAACCTTTTCTTAAGAAAGCGTTATTTAAACACATATCATAATCTCTTGCTTGTTGAAGTGAGACTATGCAACATGACATTTTATCAATGAAAATTTTTCAGTATCTCACAGGAAGACTTAAAATGAAGAAGACAAACTATATAAATGTACATTCAAACAATCTATCTCTTACTATTTATGGGTTATATTGTACAAGCTCTAAAACTTTCATATTTTGTAAATATTGTTTTGTATATGTGATATTAAGTTTCAAACTCTCATTGTTGTGTTGTATAAAGAGTTCTATTAAGTGAAATTCATTTCGTTTTAAAGAAATTCGATCAAATCTTAGTTTAAAAGTAAATTTTTATAAATTTTTGTGTTATTTCTCTATTTTCTATTTTTTATATTTCAAATTAATTTTGTAAACATTCTTTTACAAAGTGCTTAAAATGAAAAAAAAAAAATGTTAGTAAACATGTTTTCAAAAATGCAAAACACACATTTCAACCCCTATTTGGTTTGTTCATTTATTATTTCAAAATTTTCTACACCTTAAAATTCATCTTAAAACTCATTGAAATCAATTTGAAGAATTGGAACCAAACATATATAGATTTCCTCTAATCAAATAAATAAATAATGCTTAATGCTTATTGCTTATGTGATAGTAAGCAACAAGAGAACGGTATATAAGTAATTTGTGTCTGTTCATATTAAATTACTTTTAAAATCATGTTGAAATAACATCTATCACTTTATGTAAATGTTCCCATAATTTATTTTACATTAAGGCATTGACTCTAGATTCACAATGGGTTTCATCAGTCTCCACTAATTATTATTGCTTTGCTCCCATTATTTTATATAATAAAAGATTGTCATATTATATGTCACTAAACCATCATGCACTTTTCACAACACACCTCACTGACCACCCTTTGTGATGATTCACCACTGAAAAAAAAAACATTCAATTACACCGTTTCTCACAGATTTTATTTCGTGGTTAAATGGTTTAGTTTTCAATGAATATTTTTCACAAATTGTTTTTTTTGTAATATTATGGGTAAACACAAACAGCTGTGGGTGATTTTGAACCATTTAACAGAAAAATAAATATTTGTAGGAAAAGTCTAAATAAACAAGATAATAAAATGATTTTTTCCATGGATATGGATTCATGGTAAATATAAATTATTTTTTTTTAAGTATTTGCGGAAAATAATTTTTCTGCGGATTGACCTCTTTATCTCACACGCACGAACTTGTTTATTCCAAAAAGCAATCTCATAAGGTCTAGCATTTTTACCCTTATTCTCACAACCTTGAACTATTCTCACGACGTAACTCTCCACCACAAATTTATAAACGTTGATTTAATTGACAAATGAGAACTGAATGAACAAAATAGAGGGTTGAGAAAGGTGTTCAGCATGCCAACGGAGCAAATTAGAAATTGATTTGGCTTATACCATCCTTATCCCCGCAAAAGGCAAGGTGAGTTATTCATTCCCATCTTTGTCTATAAAGTTTGGATAAACCTACATAGAACTCGTCATAATAGTTTTATAATTTTAATTTAAAATAAAAATTAGAATAAAAGTTAAAAAATTATAGTATATTTTAGTTAAATGTATAGTTTTAAGCTTTTTTATTTAAGTATTTTATAATTTAAATAATTAATTTGTATTTGTAAAATGTATTAGGATAAAAGTACAATAATATGTGTAACTGTCATCACCATTAAAGTTTTTTTATCGTTTTTGACTAGTCTAACTGTTTATATAGAAGTTGTCTTATTTATTAAAAACTATCATGTTTTATAAAATTATTATTTTTCTAAATAATTACATTTAAGTACTAAATATTAACTCGTGATTGAGCAGTATAACTAAGTATTTCAATGTTAATTATTTAACTTGATTTTCAAATTGTTGTTTACTTTATAATATTTGATAAATGTGAGTTTTATTTTAATAATCTTAATAAATTATTATTATTATTATTATTATTATTATTATTATTATTATTATATTAGTAAAGTTATTAGATCTACATTTCTTATGAAATAAGATTAATAGGTTTATATCCTTTAGGTCATTTTTGAATAAAAAATTATATTTCACATCTTTTTTTTTACTAAACACACTCTTAGACCTAAAAGAACATCATAACAAAATTAAGAAAGCAAGATAAATAGTTGTATGTTCATTCTCATCCTTTTTGTAAATATTGATTTTAACTTATAAGAAGATGTTAATCTACTAAAATTTGAGCCTCATTCCTTTAAGAGTTTGAAAGAAAAGTAATTGTTGGTGTACATGATATATTGTTATTTATTATTGTAAAAAATATATTATATAACAGATATAATATAAATTTACATATTAAATATATAATAACTCATATAGTTGAATTAATTCAATAATTGAATACTTGCACATTACTCTCACCAAGATAATGATCAATCCATTTTTTATAAAAATAAAACAAGGTGACAGAAAAAAAAAAAAAAAGTAAAAAAAAAAAAAAAAAAAGAGAGAAAAATATGAGAGATTTGTATAAAGAAGTGAAAATGAAAGAAAAAATCTAGAGAGATTTGGAGCTTGGAGATTGATTGAAAAATATTAATAAAATTCAAAGATGCAAAATAATGTAAAAGGGAATAACATGTTTTAGTTTTTATACTTTTCGTTAAACTTGGTTTGAGCCCTTTTACTTTCAAATTGATGAATTAGTTCCCAATCTTTAAAAATATATATTAATTTAGTCATTCTTTCGAGGTGTACCATTTGGTGAATTTAAATAATAACTAAGAAAAAAAGATAATACATGGTTTAAGAATTATTACTTGGACATTGGGAGAAAGTATCGATTTCATTGATTTAAGGAATATAAAAATACGATCCATGACTTGGTTATTGTATTAAAGGTAAAAAGTTCTTCTTCTTGTGAAATTTATGACCTAAATAGAAACTACGTTTTTGGTGGCACATATCAATAGTGTGTCCAATTTTACTATAATGATTATAATATTTTATGTTGTGACCATATGTAATTTTATTTCAGCTTTGATTAAAATCATGTTTCTTACCACAAACATTTTCAGTGTAATAATATTTGTTACTAATAATAAAGACTATCCATATTAAGTCTTTCACCAAAATCTTCATTCACTCTTGGTGAAAAAAAAAATGAAAAACAAAAAATCTGATATATTAATTTTTCACAAAAAAACTCATATATTATATTGAAATTAATGTATAATGTAATATATAATGAATGAAAGAAAAAAAATGCAAAAGAAGCTTGTCATATTGATTAATAAAATCCATGTATAAAAAAAGAACATAATATATACATAATTATATAACACAATAACTAAACTAATTACTATAAATTTGAGCTAACTACTATTAAAATGGAATAAACTCATAAATTTTAAAATATAAGAATTAAAGAAAAAAAATAAACAAAAATCACATTATTAATTTCAAATCATTTATAATATTAGAATTGTGACCTTGAACATACTTTTGTTCACTCGCCATACATCAACTAGGGGCTTAATGAGTAAAATATTTTCTTTTCAATTTAAAGTGAAATAGGATGGAGAGTGATAAGAAACTGTAAAGTTAGTGGGTTTAATTAAAAAATAAAAAAATAAAGTGATATTTGCCAATTACAAATTTATCCCTCTGTTTTTTTTATTTCATTTTTTTAGTGATATAAGTAAAACCACAAGAAAAACAAAACGGACAGTTATGTAATTCTCCTTTGACTTCCAATCTTTCTTCTTGCTAGGGTTCACACTACTAAACTCACTGTTTTTTTCTTTTTCTTCTTCTTCATACATTTTGGACAGTCAAACATGTACTTAAGTCTCCAAAATGCAAAATTAGAAAAAATTTTAGTTTAAGATAGATGGACATATAATACTCATTACTGAAAGTCTTTGATACATTAAATTAAACCATTTCTGAAGGATTAAAACCTTTTCAAATTAGTTTTTAAATTTCATTTAATAATTAAATTGATAAATATTTGATTCTTTAAAATTGACTTAAAGAAGAACACTTCAGTAGTTTATTTATTCTTATTCTTACTAAATTAGAGATATCATGGGAAGTCACCCTTTCTCCAAGATGCTCGAAAGATATGCGAGTGCGCGAAACAGCGCGAGAAATATCGGTATAGAATTTGTCCTCATCCACTCTGATCAGAAAATATTCTGAACATGTTTTTCATATTCTGTAAAGCATTAGCCAATATCTGTACTAATAATCTTACTCATTACAAATCTCAACCTTTCCTTTTTTGACAAAATGGTCATTATCAGTGGTTCTAATTAGTGTTTAAGCTCAAATAACAGTGACAATATGCTAGAACAGAAAAAAGAGGAACATATGAGAAATTGGTGGGGACCTAAGCATGCACTTCAAGGAATCACCCCCTTTGGGCCCTTCACTGGTTCTTCGTGTTGCTTCTTCTCAACCGTTCCCACTTTTGGAGTTATTTTAACCCTTTCGCTCTTTCGCTCCAATTCAACCCTTTCCACGCATTCCTACTAACTAGCCATGGCCGTTGTCACTGTGAACACCACTGTCTCCACTTCCTTTTTCCTCTCAACATCTTCCAACCCAAAACCCTTCATCGTCCAGCCCCTCAAACGACACCTTCCGTTACTTAAACGTTTCGAATGCCTCCGACGCCGTTCAAGGTCGGTCAAACCAAACTCTATCATTTCCTGCTCCGCGCTCACCACCTCGGAGCTCGTCGTTCCGTCCAAGCTCGAACACCTTGCGGCGGAGTTCCGGTCGCTGCGGGAGCCCAGGGAGCGGGTTGAGCGCCTGCTTAACTTCGCGGCGGCGATGGCACCCATGGCGGAGTCGAGTCGGGTCGACTCGAACCGGGTGATGGGGTGCACCGCGCGCGTGTGGGTGGAGGTGGGGATCGACGAGGAGGGGAAGGTGCGGGTGGTGGCAGACAGTGATTCGGAGATCACGAGGGGGTTCTGCGCGTGTCTGGTGTGGGTGCTGGATGGTTCGGAGCCGGACGAGGTTCTGAAAGTGAGCACTGATGATTTGATTGGTCTGAATGTGGGCTTGCCTGGAGGGACTGGGCCGTCGAGGGCTAACACGTGGCACAACGTGCTGGTGAGTATCCAGAAGAGGACCAAACAGTTGGTGGCTCAGAGGGAAGGGAAGGTTCCCTTTGAACCTTTTCCTTCATTGGTTATTTCCTCTGATGGGATTTTTCCCAAGGGTAGCTACGCTGAAGCCCAGGTTAGAACCGTTTTTTTTTTTTTTTTTTTAATTCTGAATCTCTCGAATTCGTCCAATCACGAATGGTTTGTTTTTTTTGCTTTTTTTCCCTGTCTTTTTCTTTCTGCATAATTTGTTGTTTCTGGGGCTGGGAGTGGTTACACAGTCTGACAGAATCTTAGACCGTCCAATTAGTAAAGAATTGTGAGAGTTAGAGTGAGTGCTGGCTTCCTCCTGTTATCGCGAGGATCTGATCCTCCTCAAAAAGGGGATGATTTTTTTATTTTTTTTGACAGTTTTAATCTATTTTGTCTTGATTGTTGGATGGTACCCCTATAGATAGATGGATACCTGGTGGTATCAGCCAAAGTGATTTTGATTTGTTAAAAAACTAAGTACTGGACAATATCTGTCCAATAGTAATTGTTTGTCAAATAACAAAAAAAAGGAAAGATGAAGTGCAAGACGCAAATTTTAATAATTCTTAATAAGTTAAAAAAGGGACCACTTTTACTTTTTCCTTTTCTTCCTTTGTTTTTTTCCCCCTCTTCCTCAGGCCCTTATCTACCCCAACCTCTCTCTATTCCTTCCTTTCCCTCTAAATTTCTTGTACTGTGCATCCAACACATCAACTAGACAAAATGTTGTATTGTGACTCAAATGTTTGACTAAGCTATGTCTTTCTACATGTTACATCTTCACTATTAATTACTTGTTTGAAAAACACCATTATCTTAAGATCGTTGTAACACACTTTTGTGCGTACAAAATCTGTATTTGATGAAAGTCCTACTGTACCAAAACCTTCCTGCGCATTTCTTTGGTGGTTTTTTGGTTTAATGAAATATTTTTTTCTCAAAGTTGAGCACTTCAATGTGCATGACATGTCTACCAAAGACCAAGGATGGTGATGTAGGTACTGTTAAGCTGTACATACTAACCTGTCCACACAATTTGGGCTTTTAGTAATTTTTGGTAGTTTTTCTTTTTCATCCTTGCCTTTGTTAATGAACTTCAATTTAAAACATTATGTCACATGCTTACTTTATCCGTTCAACTAGTTCTGCTCTGAAAGGACATGTTTACTTCACATCATAATAGATGGTTATGCCCACCATAAATGCCATAATTTCTTGGAATTATGACCTGACAGCATTGTTCTCCTAATTTTGTTCTAGCTTCACTGCAGGCAAAATATTTGTTCCCTAATGAGTTAAAAGTTAATGAACTAGTCAATGTGCTGAAGGAGAAGAACATTGGTGTGGTTGCACACTTTTACATGGATCCTGAGGTCCAAGGCATTTTAACTGCTGCTCAGAAGCAATGGCCACATATCCATATATCTGATTCACTGGTCATGGCAGATACTGCAGTTAAAATGGCAAAAGCTGGATGCCAGTTCATAACAGTGTTAGGTGTGGATTTTATGTCAGAAAATGTGCGTGCCATCCTTGATCAAGCCGGTTTCAGTGAGGTATGCATTTCTCTTGTTTTTGTGTTTTCTATTTTGAAAATAGCCATCAGCAGGCGAAATATGTAATGATAAGTGAAAGCTGTCTAGAAGATGGACTCTATTAAGTTAAGTTTCCTATTTATAAACATTGGTGAATGGTTTGTATGAAGCAGTTCATATGTGCTGCAGTAAACCATATTAGTAAAATTCAGTATCTGGGCTGTGTGTTAATCCTTAGTCGTTAATTTTTCTTCGGATAATTACTTGCAGGTTGGTGTGTATCGGATGTCAAATGAGCTAATTGGCTGTTCTCTGGCCGACGCTGCAGCTACTCCTTCTTACATGGAATATCTTTCGACTGCTTCCAAGTCTACGTCTTTGCATGTCATATACATTAACACTAAGTTAGAGACAAAGGCATTTGCTCATGAGCTTGTGCCTACAATAACCTGTACTTCATCAAATGTTGTCCAGACTATCTTACAGGTTGGTCAGATACAAACCTTTATTATTCCTCTTTGACATTTGTAATGGTCATATGAAAGCATCATATGATGATCATCACCAGGCCCACTTAGTCGTTTCTTTAAATAATATGTTGGCCCATATTTATGCAGGCATTTGCTCAAGTTCCAGATTTGCGCATATGGTATGGACCTGATTCTTACATGGGTGCAAACATTAAAGAATTGTTCCAACAAATGACAAAGATGACTGACGAAGAGATTGCTGCAATACATCCCGAGCACAATCAAGACTCTATTAGATCATTATTACCTCGACTTCACTATTTTGAGGTGAGAGATCTTTTGCACGTTTTTCAAAAAGCCAGGAAAGAATCTAATTCATTTATAATTAGATTTGAGTCATTTACATGTTGTGTCTATCCATTTGATTGAGATCTTCTGTTTATCCTTTTGGGATGCTGGTTTGTAGTGAAAACGTTTTGTTGTGCGCTATTTTTCCACGTGGCAGTGATATACTTAGTAAGTTAGTATGATATATCATTGTTATTGTACATTTCCCTCTCATAATTTCTTTCACATAAGTTGGTATATGCTTTGTTAAATAATTTTATCTTTCTTTTTCCTGTGTTGGGTATATGCTATGCCAGACTTGGAGAGAAATTTGTCAGTGCCTGCACTTAACACTATTGTGGTCTTTCTCTGTTTTCTGCAATTTTTTAACAAAGTTTGAATTTTCCTTGTAAAAAATATGGCTTGTATTGTATTCGCTTATCATCTGCTGGTTTATGTGTTTTTATTTTAGTAGGCTAGAACTAGCAATCTACGGTTCTGTACTTCATTTCATCATTATATATGCCTTTGTGATTTGGTGCCAGGATGGAACATGCATTGTTCACCATCTATTTGGCCATGAAGTTGTGGAGAATATAAAAGAAATGTATTGTGATGCGTTTCTTACTGCTCATCTTGAGGTTCCTGGAGAGATGTTTTCATTGGCAATGGAAGCAAAGAGAAGGGGAATGGGCGTAGTAGGCTCCACTAAGAATATTTTGGATTTCATAAAGGATCGGGTTCAGGAAGCTTTGGATAGAAATATAAATGATCATCTCCAATTTGTTTTAGGAACAGAATCCGGGATGGTGACTTCAATTGTGGCTACAGTTCGTAGTTTGTTGGAGCCTGCGAAGTCCTCTACTGAAAAAGCAAAAGTTACTGTTGAAATAGTCTTTCCAGTTTCTTCCGACTCAATCTCAGAAACATCTTCAAGTTCATCCTCAGGTGTTTATTCTGCCAAAGTGGGTGATGTTATACTTCCCGTGGTACCAGGAATAGCTAGCGGGGAGGGCTGTTCCATTCATGGTGGCTGTGCATCTTGTCCATACATGAAGGTAGAGTTTGTCATTTGCTTTACATATTGTTATCTCAGTTTAAAACCATTTTGAGATATTCTCGTAGAGTGACAAGATCTTGAATAGCAGTTGAATAAATGACGATAGTTGGTAGGTCATAAGAACATCATAGGTTTACTACTAAAATGTAATGAAAGACTTTAGTTCTATCATTTTTCTCATCAAGGTGAGTTTTATCTGGATTGTAACTAGTTTTGTTCAATTTTTTTTTCTTGGAAGCTGTCATCTGATTTTATCTTCAACCTTTCAGATGAATTCCCTCAGTTCACTCCTGAAAGTTAGCCATAACCTACCTGATGAAGAAAATATCCTTTCTGCATACAAGGCAGAGCGATTTAAGCTGCAAACACCAAATGGCAAATCAGTGGCAGATGTTGGATGTGAGCCTATTTTGCACATGAGGAACTTCCAGGTTAGCTTCTTGGTATATTTCCTATATTATTGAGTGGCACGTGTACCATGTGCTTTGAATTCACGTATTGATACTTGCACAGGCTACTAAAAAGCTTCCAGAGACTCTTGTTGACCAGATTCTTCACGCTCGATAAAGTAGACGCTCAATTTGATAAACTTTTGAAACAATAATGTGATGTGAAGACCGAAATTTGTGCTGCTATCTTGTGAGCTATTCCAAGTTGCAACTTCTGCAAAAGCTAGGTCTTTGCATGGTCTTTGTTGTTGTATGGTATCTAATATGTATTATTAGATAAAGATTACATAATATATAGTTTCTGATAAAAAAATAATATAGTTTCACATTGATATAGAGAAATTAATGAAATTACATCTACTTTTTTTTTTTCTTTTATTAATTAAAAAGATCCGCTTCTTATGTTTGAGCGAGCAAAGTAGTATTACACAAAAATACCCATTTAGATATGCAAAGTAGTTTTACATGATATGTGATCTACCATGAATCGGCATTTAGTTTCTAAATTAATCACTGTGACATGATTATAACGCATCGTTCAGACCAAATTCTATCTCCTTCTCCATATCTGAACTAATTTTGGTGATTTTTTGCGGTGTGCCTTTTTTCCCTTTTCTTATTCTCTGTGGACAGCCATAGAACCCGCTTTCTTTATCACTATGGATGTTGTCATTCTCGCCATCACATCCTGCCACAAGTATCACAGTCTTATCTTTCTCGTTTCCCAAAGTCGGTTTTGTAATCGATTCCTCAATCATTATCATGGTGTTGGCGGAGGGTGTGGAGGGGGCTCATGCTGAAAGCCAAAGTGTTGTCTTTGGTCTCTGGGATTTTGCAATTCGCTATGTCATGTGTAGGGAAGAAATACTGTGCATCCTCCATTTTGCTAGCCTAGCGTGTTAATGAGAAGTGACTGGTGTTCTATTCAACTATAAGGGGTTTCTGAAATGGTGGTTTCCATTATCTTGCTACGATGATTGATCATTAAAAGTGGACTAGGAGGATGACAATGTCGACAATGAATGGAAGATTGTGGTATGGTGATCGACAATGAAGAAAATAGGAAGGGGGAAAAAGGGTTTTCAACAAAAATTGCCTCCAGTGAAGAACAGTTTTCCGTGGCCAGTTCAAAAATGGCTCCAATTCTGGGGAAAGGAGAAGGAATATGGTATGGATGGTGCACAGTTGTCATATAAACATGAAATTAATTTGAGGGCTAAAATTTGTAGTGCACAATAAACCACACTCATAAAAGTGTGACTCACCATTTTTGGCGTCTTTCTATGTTTTTTCTTGGTGGCATAATAGCAAATATTCCCTCTGTAGTAGGACATCATTAAATATTTTACACTACTATTTCAATTAGTGATTAGCATTATTCACACCATATATCTCATGGATTCATCATCCTAAGGAATAGTCACATTAATGTAATTGGATTTTTTTTTTTCTCAATTTTCCTAAACTATTAAGCCAAAAACTATTCTTGTCAAGATTCAATTTTGTCATTCCTTTATTTTATTATTTAACACAAAACTCGAACATTTTAGATTGATGTTGATTTAATAACTATTTCTTTTTTTTTAAATTTATGTCAATAATGATTTTTTTAATATGTTTTTCTTGCCTTTATTATAATTCATATTTTTTTCTCTAAAAGGAGTTTATTTACTTTATTTAAAAAAGTTTAAACTACTATTTTCTTCTTCAAGATTAGACTCACGTTGGTCCAATATGGTTTTTCTTCTTCTAAGTATAGTTGCAACACTAAGAATAAGTTATTTGTTTTTGCACACCTATAGTTTCTATGTGCAACCCCATAGAGGTAGTTAAAAGACCATGCCGCATTGCTGCTACCACCCTTTGTTGCTGTGTCGCTCCCTTGTTGTTTGTCGAGTTACCTTGTCTGTGTTGTGTTATATACAAATTTAAGAAAAAGAAATTTTTGAATTGTCCAATATAATAACATTCATATATTTAATTATGTTAGTATTATTTTAAAAATATCCTTAAATTTATTCATTCTTATATATGATTATGATAATTGTAAATTTTTTATTTTATGAAATTAATAACATAAATTCATTTAACTAATACTTACATTTTAATCAATGTGAAATGAAGTATAAAATAAAAGAAATTAAGGGCTGTTTTCATTTTGAAAATATGAATAAATGACATAATTTTCTAAAATATAATAAAAATATTAAATATTAATTTTTAAATTTAATTTGATTATATCTTTGTTTCATCATTTTAGACTTTATGATATAAAATTTTGTTATTTTAAGGGTAAAGTCTTACTTTTTAAGTGATAATTTAGCATGTAAAATGTCGCATATCTCTTTAATATGTAATTGTTAGGTGTAATAATATATCTTGATGAGGAGAAATTTAATTTCCCAGGTTATCATTTAACAACGAAATCTCAATACAAAAAATAAAATAGTAAACTTTATATTATAATAGCAAAAATAATAAAAAAGTTAGAAACTAAAATAATAAAATAAATGTTACTTCGTGTTTAAACGTTGGAGGCACGTTGCAACGCAGGTTGGCTTTCTTTTTTAAAACGTGTCTGTATTTTTGCCGCGATTACCTTGTCATTTGTCGGTAGCCACAACCAATGTCAAGCTGCCACGTCTTGCGTCATTTGTTAGAGATGGATCTTCGCTTCAATCAACAATTTATTTCATCTTCATTTTTATTGGATGTGTCCTATTTTGAAAATTTTATTTGAAAAACTAAATTCGAAAAATTCGAACCACCTTTGAAGACATTCTAAGGAAATATAAGTAATGAATGAGAGGGATATACAGTACTATTTACATGAATAAAATAAATACAGTCCTTTTAGAGGAATCAGTATTTAATATGTACTTTCATGTGTATTTTAAATTGAAAAATTAGCGAATATATTTTATACGTTATGCATGAGACTCGAAACAAAAACATCAATCAGATACATATAATTGACTCTAACATTGGATCCAATTCCAAAATTCGAGCCTCACTTAATTGCAACTTTTTAGAGGTTATTATTACAGTTAATTTGAAATATTACATTCCCTTAAATAATCACGTCAACACTTAAAAATATGCTGTAGTGAAATCCTGACAATTTTTTTATTAACACAACTATTATGTTTTTATTATCTAAAATATAAATATGTTGAAGTAATAATTTATAAATGAAACACATTTTGTACTTTTATAAATGAAAAATAAATATTTAAATGTGATAAACGTGATAAACTTATTACAGGATATTAAAAATTAAGCATAAAACTAAAGTAAATATACAGTGATATAATATGTGAGTGGAACAATAGGTAACAATAGCTTTTAAAAACTATAATTAGAAATAAAATAAAAGAAAATAATATAAGTATTGTTAATTTTGGTAATATTAGATTTATATAGTTAGGAGGACAGGTGGCGTGAATGGGTTGGGAGAGAAGAAGAGAGAGAGGTGGAAACGGGGGCAGTCCCGTGTTTGTGACAACTGCAAACGACAATTTTAGCCCTTATATTGCATTAACGTCCCAATTCCCAATAACGCGAGTTCTTGACTCTGTCTCTCTTTTCACACCCCATAGAGTTGGGACTTGCGATCTTCTTTCTTCATTCCACTTCCAAACAATCTCTTCAACCTCCACATTCCATCCTACTACCTCTCTCTTTCACTTTTTCCACTTCCTATCACAAGTACGCTCCCTCTCTTCTCTTCATTTTCAAACCATTTCTTTTCTTTCGCTCTTATTTTACATCTTTTTTTTTTCTTCTAATGCATATTTCTCATCTAATTCACGTATCGCAGCTGGAAAACGGGGTATTTATACAAAGTTAACATGAAAATATTTCAATTTTGGTCATCTGTTCTGTTACATTGCATGTTGTTTTCATATACATACAATTGTTTAGGTGACTATATGGAATCTGTAATGTGAGATCAAACAAACTGAGTGTGTTACCGGGTTACAACAATTTCTGTATTTATTTATTTTTTTAGTTTCTACATTATGATCTGTTTAGACCAATTCTCTTCCTTTTTTCTATGGTTCTCAAACTTGTTGCCAGATTATTGAGGATGCGTCTGAACTTATTATGCCTGAATTTGAGATTGCATTTTCTCCTCTCAAACTGGTGGACTTGTATATAGGGAATGATGAAAAATGATATTTTTTTCAGCCTCCTCAGACTCTATACACCTTGTGAGAAAACAGAGAGAGAAAGATAAAATAGGATGAAGGTGATAGATTTGAAAATTCGAGTGTTAACATACAGAGTTGACGAATCATGTTAGAAAATGCCAGACTCTTTTATGGCAGGTTTTAGCAAATCAAGATTTATGGTTGATTGTGTTTTCTTTCTATAGTTTCACTCCATCATTCCGAATTTTCTGACACTGATATAATATCTAATACTAAGAAAATTAGAAACTTAAGGGCTAATCATAGACCACTTTACTAAAAGGTTGAGATAATTTTTTTGTATCCCCCGTTTTGACTTGATTTGCAAAAATCCTATCAAAAGTATCTTGTAAATGATTAAAGTTGTTAAATTAATATCATTTCAAACAACTTTCGCAAATTGTATGTGAAATGAATTTTCTATTTGAGATTATGCATAAACATTACTTCATCATAGACTGTGGATCGAAAATCCTATTTTGATGACATTATTTATGCTGTATCTTCGATAGGAGCTTGTGGAGAGTAGAGACATACACTATGGGTTCTGCTAAAGGACTGGTTGCCCCAGAGGGGAAACAGCCTCTATTTTCTTTTGGATTGATATCTGACGTGCAGTATGCTGACATTCCTGATGGTAGATCATTTCTTGGTGTTCCACGTTACTATAGGCACAGCATTCTTGTGTTACAGAGAGCAGTAAAACAATGGAATAGTAATAAGAACCACAAGTTCGTGATAAATTTGGGAGATATTGTGGATGGATACTGTCCAAAAGATAAATCTCTTAGCACTGTAAAGAAAATTGTGGATGAATTTGAGATGTTCAATGGACCAGTGTATCATTTGATTGGCAATCACTGCCTCTACAATCTGCCTCGGAGTAAATTACTTCCATTATTGAAGATCCAGAGTTTTGGAAGCCATGCTTACTATGACTTTTCGCCAGTGCCAGAATATAGATTTGTAGTTCTTGATGGCTATGACATAAGTGCAATTGGCTGGCCTCAAGATCATCCAAAAACATTGGAGGCCTTGAAATTCCTCCGGGAAAAGAATCCGAACGATGACAAGAACAGTCCAACAGGTTTGGTGGGCCTTGAAAGAAGGTTTCTTATGTTCAATGGGGCTGTTGGAAAGGAACAAATGAAATGGTTGAGTAGTGTTCTTCAGGAAGCAACAAAATTGGGACAGAAGGTAGTGATATGTTGCCATATGCCTCTAGATCCTGTTGCATCATCCAATGAGGCACTGCTATGGAATTATGATGAAGTAATGAGTTTGATACACAGATACACTTGTGTGAAGTTGTGTCTATCAGGACATGATCACAAAGGAGGATATTCCATCGATTCCCATGGAATTCACCATAGAGTTCTTGAAGCAGCCCTGGAATGTCCTGCTGGCACGGATTCGTTTGGATATGCTGAAGTTTTTGACGACAGAATATCACTTTATGGTACAGGCAGAATGCGGAGTACAGACATTTATTTTCATTCTTCAGCAGATTTGTGATGACAAGATGTTCGTGTTTTTGAGACACCTATTCGTTTATTGATAGTGGAGAATACTGTGGTCCTCGCACAAATCCAATCCACGTGGAATTAACTTTCTAAGCAACGGAAGTGGAATTACTTAGTTGAGTTAGCTAATCTCATAGCAAGTTCACGAATCAACCTCGTTCTACTTGAGTGTTTCCCTCGCTTCTGGAAGAGACAAAGATTCAAAAAGCATTGGAGGTTTCCTCATAAATGATTTATCTGTGAAATTTTTTATTGGTTTTGTATAATTATTAGGATGTTTTTCTCGATAAACTCCTTTGCCGTAGTCAACTCAAGTGAAAATACCCTTTAACTTACTGCAATAGTTATACTATTGCAGTACTTTTGTACAATGAAACTGCAAATTTGACTGCTTCCAATGTAACTTCTCACCCTACTTACTTCACATCAGATGGCTCAGTTCGTTGCAGACTTAAAAAATGTAAAATCTAACTCTGGGACCATGTAATTTGACTCTTTTATTATTTTTTTACTTTCGAAGTATGCTACTCAAATGACATATCCTAATCACATACATAAAATTATTAAGCCCTCTTCCTAATATTACAAGCTTAGGGGAAATCACGTTTCACATTGTGGTGGAACTTAGTTGTAAAGATAAGTGACTATTGAGAGGGAAAAGCAGGTCCCTCATGATTTATTGATGACCACGATGAAATATGTAAACTTGCCACGTTTTTCTCGTGTGCGAGTGTGTGGTTGACTCAATCACTTGGAGGAAGAAGCCTTTGCCCCCTTTCGCTTCTCAATATAGAAGAACACAGAGAGAGCCACCACGGAGAAAGCACTGAAGCAAATGGAGCAGATATCAAGGGACGCGTGGCGCCCGCTGATTGAGTTGATCTCAAACAAGTTGCTGCTCTTCTTCGCGTCCGTCGTCTGCCCATAAGCCACTTCCTCGTCGTTAGAGTCATACGCGTAGGCGCGTACGAAGTACGTGGCTTTGGGCACGTCCCTCTCGATCACCCACTCGAACCTCTGCACGGTTTTGTTGGAAGCGTCGTAGGGTTTGGCCATGATCTTGTGCTGGCATGTCTTGTCCCTGGAGAGATCGTCCTCGGTCTTTCTCCACGCGCGGTCCTTTTGGCTAATGGGCGCGTAGCACAGCTTCACCTTTATGGTTTTGTAGACAGAGTCCGTCCCAGCTGGTAAGGTCTTGTTCAGAGCCCATGTCACAGTGATTTTGTCTGCTCCACCCTCCAGAACTGTATAATCATTAACACCATCAGATTGAGTTTAACATAAAAGAGAGTGAATTTCACAACCCAATTCGTAAAATCCTTAAAGGAGTGAAATTTAACAACTTGTAAAGTTTTTCTTGATTTGATCATGGGGGGTATCTGAGAAGGGATGTTTTTACTTACCTTGTCCCTGCTTGGGGGAAGCTGTGACATCAAGGGTTCTTTTCAGGGAAGAAAAGTGAACCTTCCCATAGCAACTTCCAGCCAAACAGAAAATTAGAAGTGATGCTACCACAAGCCCATGTGCTGCCATTTTTCTCTCAGTTTCAACTAACAAGCTTTTCTGATAGAAAAGTCAAAAGAGTGCAGCGAGTTGGGACTTAAGGGAAAAGCTAAGAATTGGAAAGATATTCTTAGAATGTGTGGGGATGCACTGACTTCAAAGCCTTTATATAAAGCCCAATTTCATAAAATAATGGGAAATCAAAACAAATTGAATTTTGATAAATGGTGGGGAAAGTCAAAGGCCCATATGCCCAAACTATAGCATAAAAACAATAGCGGAAGCAAGCAAGTGGTAGAGATATCATTTGAATTTTCAAAAAAAAAAATGATATCCTTTGAACAGTTTGAAAGGGCACTGTGATGCTGCAGCAGGTGATCGTACTGATGCAGTTGGTTTACACGAGTGTATTTGGCCATTTGCAAAATTTAGTACACTTTTTATTGGTTGACCTTGTCATTTCTGTTTTATATTTTCTTCTTCTACCCAAGTGCTCGGAGTTTATGATGGACACACGGAAGTACATAATATAATGCATTGACATATGAAAACTATGAATATACTGTATTAAAGGTTTGCCCAAAGTTCCCAGCCTGTTTCAGTTCCAACTTCATACAAAAGCGAAATATCAGTTCCACATTATCTGCTATAACTCTTTCTTGTTGAAAATTCCTCTGTGAACTTCTAACTGCTCTTTATATACAAATTTAAAAAATATAAAGATACCTAAATGTAGTATTATTTAAGAAAAAAAAAACTAATTTGACATATTTTTAAGAATAAAAAACTAATCCATCACTAGACAAAAGGAAAGTAAATAAGAAAATCAACACTGCATGATATTTAAAATCAAAAGAAAGGTTATGGTAACATAAATAGATATAAAGCTAGACTTTGCTAAAGGATACAGATAATTAGAAGGTCTATATTTTCTTTATATCTTTTCTCTTGTAACTAAATTAATTAGTTTTGTTTTCTATTGTTGTTACTAATAATTGACATTTCAAGCAATAAATGTCAATTGCAAATTAAATAAATCTTTTGTATGGGATGCCATGAGAAGTTATCTAGTTTTCTATTTTTATATAGTTGATTATGTTTGTCAATGCTGATCATTCCTTGTTTTTGAAAAATATTAACTAAAATGGATACTGTTATCTCAATGTATGTTAATGATATTATCTTAGCTGAAAATAACATAATTAAAATTAATAGTATTACTAATTTGCTTAATAATATTTTTCTAATTAAAAATTTTAGAGATTTAGAAATTATTAGAAACAAAATTTGAATATATTTATGTCAAAGAAAACATATTTTAGATTTGCATGAAGATATTGGTACGATAAATTGTTTTTGTGTTATCACTTTCCTGAATTATAAACTTGTTACTTACATGTTGAATTTTTTCATATCCTTCTCCTCATAAAAAGGCTTATCGAAAGATTAATTTATTTAACTAATACTAGGTCTGATATCACATATATATTGTAAATCATCTGAGTCAATCTGTGTCGACTCCAACAAATACACATCACCAAGCTGTTACGAGGATTATTCAATATTTAAAACACACTTCTGAAAAAAGATTATTCTTTGTTGTCAACAATGAAACTTAACTTAAAGGATATAACAACTTATATTTAGATTGGACACGATGTACTGACACAAGAAAATCTGTCACAAAATACATAATCTATTTCGGTAATTCACCTATATCTTGAAAATATAAGAAGTAACATACACTTTTAAGAAGCCAAATATAAAGCTTTGGTTACAACTACTTGTGAATTAGAATGATTAATATACTTTCTTAATAATAAAAAGTTAACTACAAAAGTCAAACTCTTCTTTATTAATTGTCCAACTCTTCTTTATTATTATATTCAATTTGTCGTTCAAATTATTTCAATCAAGTTTAAAAAAAAAATGACAAAATATATTAAAATAGACTGTGAGAAAAAATCAACCAAAATATGTTAAAACTTCTTCCACTATTTTCATATCTTCAGCTTGGAGATATCTTAACTCCTCTAACTATTTTCAAGAGTATATGTGTTCCAAGTTAAATTGTATCGGTGCTTGAAAATAACTCTCAAGTATTTTTAAAATAGTTCAAAAATAGTATGGGGTTTACTCTTTATTTTAGGATTTAATCCGTAGTTTCTCTCTTTATTTCTGGATGCTTGTCTGCAATTGAGATCGGCATGTATAACTTTACTTTTTACAATGAAGTATTTATCTTTTCTTTCACTTCTTCTACAAACATATAAATTAGGTTTTGAGTTTCTGATACTATAGTCTTGAGATCCTAGTCCTCCTTTGGAAAGAGAATAATGTTTAATATTTGTGTTTGTCCCCTAATGTCTGAGAAGGGGTATGCAAAAAAGAATTGCGTATTGGGATTCCGGACTTAACGTAAGCAAAGCAAGAGCTATTCACTTACGGAAAAGCCAAACGAACCACTTGTATAATTATTTCACAACTCTCTCTTTTACTTATATTTCAGAAGGTTGACATCAGATGCCCATGACACTTTGATTCGTAGTCCCAATCAGGCTACGTGCTGTTCCGATCCTTTTAAATTCAAAAATAATGCTCTCTGTATCCTCTGTCGCACATTCTTTGTTAGTCAAATCTTATATGTTTACAATAATACTATAGCTTTGTTAAGGAATATTTTTCAAATATAAATTATAGAATTTTGATTCTTTTATATCTTATGTACCACTACATATATTAAGGAATTCCAAATAGAATTTTTTTTTAAATTATATGGAATTATTTATTACCGATTTAGCCAAGTGTTTAAAGATAGAACATTTCATAATCCCTAAATTTTCTCTACAATTCAGTGTATTATGTTATGTTAATTTGGTTAGCTAAGTTAATAACAAAACCCAAATTATAATGATGTTGATTATTATTGGGTTGTTATTCTAAAGCATCCTTTTAAGTTGAATCCAAATCTTTTCAAGAATACTTAATCAAAAATATTTTTATATCTTCACAAGTTTTATTGAGATATATAATGCTAGAAAAGAAAAATTTAAACAATTTATAAAAAAAAAAAACTAAAACTCATTATAAAATATAAAATAGAGACAAATTTTTAAATTCATTTCTTTGTTTATTATCTTTTTAATCTTAGAAGTCCTTGTAGGAAAATCTTGTTCAAAAAGTTTGAAAAACATAATTAATATATATATATATATATATATTGCATACTTAAATGAAATGCTTTTTATTTACGTAATGAAAACGTATTTCCATTGCACTATATGCAATGAAGATACATAACAATGGTAATATGTTTTTGTTGATGCTATCTTTTTCTGGTCCATTTGGTTTTCTTCACATACGTATTGAAGGCCTCAAACATTTTTCTGGCTGACGTTGAATTAAAAATCCACTGAGAATATTCGGGTTATTGCTTGCTGCACCTCATCAATTTCTAGCTGTACCCTCACAATTTTTGGAATTTCAATTTTGTCTATCTAACTTTTATTCCAAAGGGTCTCCTCTGTGGAAACATTGTTTTGTGGTGGTTGTTGAACCTTGGAAGAGATATTCCGACAAGGGTTGGTGGAGGTCGTGGTGGTTTATCAAAGTCACTAAGGGTCAGGGTAAGTAGTTTCAGGTATGGAAAGTTGTTATTTTATTGCTTTGTTTGTTGAAACGGTTAAATTCTGAAGTACCCATTCCGAAATTTTTAAAAAAATCTTACCTTAATCGCTGTTAAGACCAATGTTAGCCACAAAGATTGTTTCTGATGGTGTCAATGTAACAGCAGAAACACAAGCAGATAGGTGGAGGAGAAGGAACATATGAAGTACGGTGAAACAGAAAAAGATGTGGATAAAAACTGAAGGGAGAAAAACAGCTGCGTGGGGAAAGGAAAAGGAAGAAAGAAGTAGGATTAAAGTTAAAAAATCATAAGGCAACTCTGACATTTCAAACACTCGATAGGTGCAGATTAAAATTTGGGAGGTGAAGGAAATAAAAGCCTAATACGCTCTTGGATTTTGTAAGTGGGTTTTAAAAAAATAGGCCCGTATTTAAACAAATGTTTTTTAGCCCACGTACCTCTTTCTTATGGACGAAAAATAAAAGAAATGATATACATAAAAAATGGATTTTGATTTTTGATATCCAACAAATTTTTCCAATTATTTTATAATTATTATTTTACTCTTTATTTTTTTATAAATATAAAATTTTATTTTTATAATAACTATAATATCATTAAAAGTAGATTGTTAGGTGATTGTTATGGTTGTCAAAATATTATTTTCTTAAAAAAATACACCCATTTATAATATAATAATAATAATATGTATTAAAATTTTAATTTAAAAATTAAAATAAACATAATTAAAATATTATTATTTTTAATTGTGAAGCAGGTGTTTTTTATTAGGTGGGTGCAAAAATATCACCATTCAAAATAAAACCCTACAAAAGCAAATCACTTATTTTGAGAAATATGTTGTAGACTGACCAACTTGGAGGAATGGTCTCTGATTTTAATGGATAACTTTTAGAAGCATGGGTTATAATATAAGTCAAAATTGGTCCTAACATTAGAAAAAAAAAAAAAAAAAAAAAAA
>Ga0209489_102514_pt1 | contig 37240 bp, 14 predicted proteins | sample SiratrowhiteBW_FD_187527 | JGI IMG/M metagenome (GOLD analysis project Ga0209489, IMG submission 187527) | Root nodule microbial communities of legume samples collected from California, USA - Siratro white BW (SPAdes) (version 2) | ecosystem: Host-associated > Plants > Roots > Nodule | place... | reverse complement strand
GACGGCGGCGGCGGCTGACGGCGGCAGACGGCAGATCTGAACGGATCTGTTCAGATCGGAGTGAATTTCTGCAGATCTGACCGGATCGGGCGGTGGCCTGAGCAGCGGAGACGTGGAGAGAAAGAATTTGTTGCAGGAAGAAACAGATCTGCAGCGGGAAAGAACAGATCTGCAGCGGAGAAGAACAGATCTGCAGCGGGGAAGAACAGATCTGCAGCGGGGAAGAACAGATCTGCAGCGGGGAAGAAACAGATCTACAGCGGGAAGAACAGATCTGCAGCGGGGAAGAACAGATCTGAACGGAGCTGCTGCGGCGGACGGCGGATCTGAACGGAGCTGCTGCGGCGGACGGAGGATCTGAACGGAGCTGCTGCGGCGGACGGCGGATCTGAACGGAGCTGCTGCACTGAGCTCTGAACTGAGCTCTGAACTGAGCTCTGATACCAGTTTGTTAAAACTGGATCTGTATGTTGGGGGCTTCACCGTTGAGCTAGTGCAGGAGAGTGTGAGAGAAGAAATGAAGGGGAGGAGACAAAAGAGGTGCGAGTTACGGAGAGAAATTGGAGAGAGAAAAAGGTGAGGTTTATTGGTGCAGTACAATAATGTGTCAAGAAAGAGGGTCATTAAATAACAGAAAGGATTGAAGAGGGCAAAGGTTTTATAGTTGTAGAAGAAGGACAGACAGAACTGGTGAGGGAGATAGAATTGTACTTTAACTTGATTGAGAAATCTCCTTTGTGGGAAAATCATGGTTGCATCAAGAACGGGAACTTTAACATTGCTTGGTGTGTGGTAAGAGATTTCACTGTATCATTCAAGTTTACATACAAAACACACTCAAGACCCAATCTTAAATCTTACAAGATGGTCTTTGCCTCTTGTGCAGCACCCCCACCATACAATGCACAAACCTAGTATAAATGCAGCTCCCTACTGTTGTTTTATATGCAAACAATACAATACACCGAATAATTACATGTTTACACAAAGTACAATGCTTAAAACACCTATTTAAGCACTATACAACCAAGAAATTTATCTAAGAACGAATTACAATTTGTAAATACAATTATGCAACAGCATAACACAATGAAAAACGCAGAAGAGAAACTCTTATCTCTTCATCATGACAGTTGTCTTACCAAACAATCACATGAATGCTATGCTTTTCTTCACAAGTGAGAAATGATGATGAATTTCACAAACTTTGATGAATCTTTTCTCACCAGAGGGTTTTCTTTCCAAGAAACTTTTTTGGAAGTATTAAGAAAAGTGATTGAAAACATTTTTGTTGGAAGAGTTGTTTGAAAAGGTGCACTAAAAAACCCTTTTAAAATTCACGTCACTGTTATGAAAATTAACAGATTGTTTTCAAAATTAACATATTAAATTATTTTAAAAATGTAATTTTCACTTATTTTTGAATAAGAGCAATGCAATCAAATAATGAATAGACACTAATCCATGTTAAAACTAATCCATGTTAAAACTAACCCAAACCTAGAATCTAACATCTTCAAACAATTTCTACATCAAATCACCATTTTAGGAAGATTTTCACTAACTCCAACATCTAAATGATTTTGAATTATTTAAAATTAAAAATTGGTTAACTTATCATCTTTTTGTTGTGTTTGTGTTTTGATATCTGTCTATGATAATCGTGTTTTGACAAAAGAACAGATAGTACTATAGATAAATCTTTGGAAGACCACTTAAGCTGAGAGATGCTAATAGGAATACTGTTCTCGTTTGAAAGACTTGTATGTGATTTTGTAAACATGTTTTAAAATTGCAGTTTAGTATGATTATGTATTTTAATGCCTATTAACTATTAATGTAAGATGTGCATGCTATTGTTAAGTAAAGTTATATTTTGTGAAGTAATATGTTTTGCTAGAAAAACAATCTCTTTACCTGTATCTTATTAACCATCATTAATTTTATCTATTAAGATGTATAATATGAAATTAGATTCCATTATTTTATCTATTATTAAAAAGTATAATGAAGTATGAAATTAGAATCCAAGAATTCATTTAAGACACTTACATATTTTAGGTGTATCAGATATATCTTTTGAGATCCAACACCCTTTTTCTCAAATCATATATGTAATAAATTGTAAATATGTGATTTATTTCACTAAAAAATATTTGATCTTTGAACTTATTATATTTTTTTCTGGTCTATTAACTTAATTTTTTTATATAAAAATTAGTATGTATTTTTTTTAATATTATGTCATCACACACAATTAAAGGGAATAAATAGACACATGAGTTGTAACATAAGGAAACTAAGATCAAAGTATTTAAGTTAGAAGGTACTCTTACAAAATTTATTGAGTACTAAAGAAAAAAAGAAAAATAAAAATGGTGCGTATATGAATGCATAAGAATTCAGGAATTTTATGTTTTAATCAAAAGTATTTTTAATACAAACGAAAATTACATCTCCTTTTTACTTTTTGATATAGCAATATTTTGCAGTTTGCAGAGAAAGTTTATGAATAGTGGCTTTTGATTTTTATTTTCTTATATAATAAATTAATTTAATTTAAATTATATTTGTTTGGGTGCTAAACTGAATTTATTTATTTTTAATGTTTTTGGATTATTATTTTGTTGAAAAGAACGTGAAATAGGTAGATTCTAAATTAATTTAAAAAATATAAAATATAATCTTTATTTTAAGACATTATTTAAAAAAATGGAATATTAGAATCTGTTTGACTAGATGCACTTATATGCACCTTATAATAAGAGAAAAGATGTTATAATCTGTCTGTTTGACAGTATGCACTTATATGCACTTTGTATGTTTGGAGGAATTGTCATTTTCTCATGCCAAAAAACAGATAGAGGTGATCAACATTCGACTTTAAGTATAAATTTTATTATTTTAAAAAATAAAATATAATAAAACAATTTTTCTGATTAAAAAGAATGTTTTAAGAGTCAATAATTTATTTTTTATATATTTATTTCTAATTTTTCTCAATTTTAAAATTTAAAAGAAAAAAACTTAAATATTTTCATATATGCGTATTTTTCTATATTTTCAATATATTAATAAAAAAATTATAAAGATTTTCTTTTTCTTTCAACTTGTTTCGATTGAGTGATCAAATTGATTAAAATGATAGTGATGATTTATTAAAGTTATATTAAAAATGCAACACTTTAACCTTATTTTACTCTTACAGGAGAAATAACTCATGGTTACCATGTTTATTTTATAAACACATAATGCAATTAATCATTAGTCTCTTCCTAACTTAATTATGAAAATAACTTTTATTTACATTACAAATGTTTATTTCAATAATAGGAATAACTTATATATAAATATTTACATTATAAATAACACAAGTATTGTTAATATATATATATATATATATATATATTATAAAATTTGTTTTATTAATCACTATTATAATATATTTTAATATTATAAAATTTTATTTATCTTGAGAGTTATTTTGATTTAAAATGGACCAATTATTTATAAATTATGTATTACTGATTAGTTTATTTTTCATTAAAAAAAATATAATTCATTGTAAAGATTACAGTCGATAACAAAATTTTAAAAGAAAATAAAAAATTACTTATAATACTTAAAATTGACTGAAAAAATACAAATTTTAAAATCAGATAAGATTAATTAAACTTAAAAAAATAAAAAATAATTAATTAAAACTTATAAAATACACATTTCGTTTTAAATAAGAATACACTTGAACTAATTAATTTAAAATCATTTTTAAAACATAAATTTATTATAAAATATAATCCATATTTTAAGATTTTATTTTAAAATGTTTTAAATATTAAAAATAATTAATAAATATACATTAGTGAAAGAAAATATAAGAAAATTAATATGTCTGGAAACAAGTCTCAAAGAAGAATGAAGGGAGCTCAAGCGATAATTTCTACTATCTTCTACCTGACAGTAGGTAACCAACCAGCTTCCACTAAAGGCACTCAGAAAAGACAATGGAAATTGGGAGTTCACTTGCGAGGAGGACACATTTCTTTTGCAGCTACAAAATGGTCTTGGGATGATGTGGAAACCATCTGGTTATCTTAAAGAAGAGATTGAGTCGAGTGAGCAAGATGATGTTATATGGATTCTTCTTTCATAGTCACTTTCCTTCCTTTCAAATATACCGAACCCTTCCTGTGAGGGACAAATTTCTTAGAGTTCTTCATTCTTTCTCATTCAACTCAGCCTGACTTAGGTAGGTCACATCTTGTTCATTTAGGATCCATATTGTTCATGTGGGATCAACTTGGTTTCGATGATATTTTTTTTTCTTTATTGAAAACCAGATCTGTCTTTCTCTTTTATCAATTTATCAACTGGAACAAACCGAATCTTAGAATAAGTTTAGAAGAACTCCACATTGCATGCATCAGAGCTGATAAAAAGAGAAAAACATCACATGCATCAAATCTTGATGTGCAATTTATATATTACTTATTTTAGCAACTTTATGTTTGAAATCAGTTTGATTTTAGATAAAATATTACTCATTCGAGAAGGCTTATGCCAGAGACATCAGAGACATATGACTATGACTATGTGGTCGAGTGTTGTAAAGTAGCTCAAGTCATTAACATAGGACATGAGATCCATACGTCTTATGTGGTGACTAGTTCTTCATTCAACTCCGTCACAGCTTGTGTATTTGGGATCCATATTTGTGTTGCACGGTGGTCGCAATTGGTTCAACTTGGTTTCAATGGTATTTTTCTTTTCCTTGTTGGAAATCGGATTTATTTTGGTCTTTTGTCTTTTATCAATCTATGAACGGGAAGAGTCATAATCCTAGAATGAGTTTGGAAGAAGGAATTTAGTGTATATTTCAGCTTAGAGTTTGGATTAACTCTGCCCAGATAATAGGTCATAAGATGATGATTGTCTTTCTCTATCCAAAGAATAGTTTATAAAAGTTGTAAGTTATGGTTAGTATTCCTCATCTCAGCTTATTATTGTCTTTGTCCTCATAACATGGCCCTACTCTTTAAGGAACTATTGTGTATTGTTTTATGTTTTATTTTGTGCATTTGATAGAAAATTACAGAATAAATGTTCTGAATAATGAATTTGGTCATCATGTTAAAACATTGAGAGTCAGAAGAATCACATATCTGAATCCATAGATAAAGAAGAAACACGCGATTGGGTTATGATTTTCCTCAACCAAATCTTCCTTATTTCTCTTGTTAGACTTTAGAATTACTCTTTTGATGGGGGTAAAAGACCACAAAATTTGTGATTTTGGTGTATTGGGGACCAACCTTTACCTCCCTTTTTATTCTGATAACCTCTAAAAAAATGATTTCCATTAAACCAGTTAATCAAAAATTAAGGAAGTCGTTAAAACTATATTAAATGACTCATTAAAATTATTTTAATGACGAACGATTTCAAATCTAGAAAATCAATAGCTAATATGATTATATAAATAAATATATATAAATATATAGCCCACACAATTAGACTAAAGAAATATAATTTCCTAACACTGATGTTTTTGAGTTAATGGTCGTGTGGCTGAAACACACTTTTTATTGTTAATATTGTCATTGAGCCGTGTCTTTTTCGCAATATGCAAAACTCATGTCAGCATGCTTCAGATATTCAGATGGTCAAAGCTTGAGGGAAAAATGTGCAACTCCAATTCTTAGACAGGTAGTCTCATGGTAGATTCATCTTTACAGTCATTGTTGATTTCAATTTAATTTACTCATAATGTGTTATATAAAATGGTTAATTGAATGTATAGTCTAAAAGTTCATTTGTTAAATATTATTTTATAATTTTTAATAATCATTAAAGTTCATTTTGTTATTTACAAAGGAAGAAGAAAACATTATGTCTATTCATTATGGTACTTTCATGGTGAAGGGAAGAAGAAAGAAGAAAGAAGGAAGAAGGGAAGCTGAAGATTAACAGGAGAACATCGACATCTGAGCAGTGTCTGGTGGAGCTACTGTCTTCTCCTGTCACAGTTCTTTTCCTCTCAACGATGAACTCGGTTACAGCTTTTCATCTATATTGGTGTTGCATGGTAGTGACAAATGGTTTAGCTTGTTTTCAGTGGTATTTTCTTCTTTATTGGAAATCCGATTTCTTTATGAAATGGAACACACCTTTGGATGAGTTTCGAAGAAGTAAGTTATTTTATATTTCAGCCGTAGAGTTAGATTAACTTGTGCATGAATGCTTAAATCATAAACACTTATCTAATAAGTATTCTGTAGAGAAAGAAAGGAAGTAGTTAAAATTAATTGAGTTTCTCAAATAAACTAAGGTCTGCTTGTAAACTTCATTTCTTGGCAAAGTAAAATCCTATAAAAGTTAATGGCTGGGAAGTTACAGAAGTCACATTGCATGCATGTCTTGAAGTGCCACTTATATATGCGTGGTTTGCCATAGACATATAACGGATGTATGTTGCAAAGTCCACATCATCATTTAAAAGATTCATACATTGTTGTCTAAATATGGTTTGGAGATGGAAATTTCTTTTAATTTTTGTATGTTGTACCATATTTCTTTCTTTAGCTTTATCAGCAAATACTGCTGGCATTACTTTCTTTTGAGATAGCTACTATAGTTCTGCGATATCTTGAACTCTAGTTTTTTCAAAAAAAAAAAAAACATACACTTAGAAAAAATGCCAAATTTGAGAAGCGTTTTTCAGTCCCTGTTACCGCAAATTATTATGAAAGTATTATGTATTTATACTTTCTTTGCTTTTTTTTAAAAGAATTATTCGTAAAAGAAATAATGTATGTGAAAGTAAGAAATACATATCTGAATCTTTGTCTCTTAAAAAGAAAAATGATTGCCTCGGGACAAACAGCTTTAATGTTTCTCTTTATGAAAAAGATTCTGGACTCCAATAGTTACTTTCAAACTTGACGTGTACTCTTTCTAATAAACGTCACTTGTTATTTCAAGATTACTAGAGAATGTATTTGGCGGGGCGTGATTGGTGGTATGGGATTCTCACCTCAATTTTTAATTCATTAAGTGTTGATCTTTTTCTTTCATACAGCTACAGTTGTTTGGACGTTAAATTTTATTTCGTTACATTTGTCTAATAAGCCACATCTAATTGGATGTGTGGCTATGCAAACATTCTGCCCATAGTGTTATTTAAGTACTAAAACTAGGAATAGTTACTGAGATTAAGTGCAATTTGAAAGCAACAAATACTAGAAAGAATAAGAAGAAAATAAGAGAGAAGATCCCATACAGAAGAGAAAAATATCCCAATACAATACATCTGTTTATTTTACTGTCATTTCCTAATAAATACTATCCTTAGTCTTTTATTCATGCCGGAAGAGTCACATCCTCTTATCTTGGCTCACAAACTTTGGTGTCACCTATTCTCATCATTGTGGACTACTAGTTGTCTATTAGATCCACTATGTGCCTCTCTTAACATCCAGAGATCTTGTCCGCAAGATCAAGTTGTTGAAATGCTAAAAGAAGTATTGGAGTTGAAGGATCACCGTGACTTAATTTGAGCAATGAAATGTGGAATACTGGATAAATTTTGGCATGTTATGATAGCTCTATAACAAAGTCACAAAGCTTACCTGTGAAAAAACCTTGAAAAGGCCAAAGTAGCTCATGCCCATCTTTTTATAGCATTGCACTTAACTTAAATTTAATGTTGGCAATAAGGTTGAAGTGTAACAAAAACATAATCATCTAAAGAAAACTGAAATTGAAAATACATGTCTATCTGCCTAGAGTTTCATGCAATTTTGAACAAATATCAACCATACAATTTCGAAAACATTAATCTTACAAGATATAAAGCAACAACATCTACCCATTCTTTAGGCAATATAATATGAATGATGCATAATTCATACGATTAACTATGACCTACCTTTTGGAATTATGCCCTCAAACTCGAGCATCCCTGTGCGCACTGCATCAAATTCGTTTCTTAGCTTTGTAAAAAGATCATTATGCTCCGTCATCAGAAACTAACTGAGACACCGTTGAGGGAACAAGTTTTTTCTCTTTCACTTCTTTTTAATGTCTTGAATTTTTCTCTTGAATATAAGTCCTCAGTTTTCTAGACATATTAAGCAAGTTTCTAACCTATTTAAATGATTTTGAGACAAAAAAAATAAGGAATAGAGACAAAAGAAAAAAAAAAGAATAAAGTTTCATTTTGGAGTAGGTCTCCATTCTTACCTACTAGGAATGAAAGTAATTCTTGATTAAAACATTAAAAGATTTGATTACGGAATCTTATCGTATACTAGATGATTTTCCTTTGAATTGACTTCAAGAAGGTATTAGTGGATAAGAAGATATTAGTGGATATTACAAGTTGGATTTGTCTAGAAAGTTTAAACTGATAACCTTTTATTTGTGATGAAGCTTTGAACACTAAGTGAGTATTTCAAGCTAAGTCAGTATTTCAAGTTCAATTAAAATATATATATATTTTATTCTTCTTTCATTTTATTACTTAAACTACTTTATTCTTCTTCTTTTTTTTTTTTTTTTTTTTTTTTTTTTTTTTTGTATTTTTGTTGTCTTAATATAATTTAAAGTTGTTGGAAACTTACTTGATATGTTCAAGAAACTCAACAGTTATATTCAGGAAGAAAATTCAAGGCATGCAGAAGAAGTGAAAGAAGTAAAACGTAAGATTGCTGCAACCAAAAGTAAAGGTAATAGAAACCAAAATGCTATGCTCTTTGTATATAGATATTGCTATGTTCAAAATAATTCTATGTGCCTGTTATAGATAAAGTGTCCTAAGCAGAAGTTGCGAAATGAGAAAGCGAAAGTTATTTCTTCAACTGTGTCTCCCTTTCCCATGGAGGAGCATAATGCACTTCGTACAAAGATAAGAAGTGAAGTTGATGAAGCACACATTCAAATGATCAGGTTAAAGGAAACAATTCAAAAATGTATGTCACGATAAATCAATTGTAATTTAATCGTGATCTCTTAAAGTTCTCCACTATCACTAGGTCACTATTTTGGTGTGGTACAAAAATCAATAATTCAAAGCATCATACTCCTTCATTGGAACACAGTTGAATGAACAATTTTTCTCTTATCATTATGCACCTTCTGCTGAAGACACTTTAATTGTAATAACATAAACAAATAATTATAGTGAACGCAATGTAAATGTAAGAATAATCTACACACCAAGAACATAATACCTTGATTTCTATTGCCTTTTCCTTCGTTGTAGCAACCTTAAGTTTTGCTTCCTTCACTTCTTTTCCATGCCTTGAATTTTTCTCCCAAATATAACTATTCAGTTTCTAACAACTTTAATTGATATTAATCCAACAAAAATAGGAAAAAAAGTAAAAGAAAAAAAAAAGATAAAGTTATGAGGGTAATAAAGAAAACGAAGAATACACGAAAAAAGATTAGTTTCTAACTAGACTTGAAATACTTGCACAATGTTGAAAGCTTCATCACTAAGAACAATCATAAGTTTAAACTTATGATATCCAACTTATAATATCCATTGAACGCTTCTTGAAGCCAATTCAAAGAAAAATCATTTAGTATATTATAAGATTTCTTAATTAAATCCTCCAATGTTTCAATCATGAATTACTTTCATTCTTAGTTGGGGGTTCATAAGTTATTGATAAGATGACATTATGATTGGTGGTTGATGTTCTTTTTTGTAATTTCCCGTAAGAGCTTGAAAGGCAGCTCTCGTGGAAACTTACGAAGGAAAATTTATCAAATGCAAATGATGTCAATAAGTTTGCAACAAAGATGATGGTCGTCATAATGTCGTTGTCACATTCGAAGGAGAAATAGCAAGGTTCCCAAATGTTGGTACAAGCTTAGAGATTGAGGAGGAAATTATTTTGCCCCCTGACATGGAATTAAAAGAAATATATGGCATTGGGTTACTAACCAAAGATGTTGATAATGCATTGAAACTTTTAGAATTTTGCAAAGGGTTTGGAAAGGTATGGTTTTTCACGTTAACAATTTTTCCTCATGTTTTGTCTGATGAATTGCAATTCCTTGTTGCATTGAATAGTTTATTGTCTAAATAAACATAATTGCCAATCCTTTAAGGCTATGGAGTGCTATTTACAAACGTATTAAATTATATACTCTAAAAATGGTATTACTGTTACAAACATAATTCTTGTTTAACAGTTACGACGTCGCAACAGTATATTTATCAAGTGTTTCTTCACATCTATTTCTGGGTGTAATTTTAATCAGGCTCTTGATCTTAAGAAAGTAGAAGTTGAAGCCATGTTAGAAGAACTAGTACGTAAACAAAGTATGCATGAAGAAAATACTTTAGAGATTGAATTTCAAACCAAAGTGTTCGCCTTGATCCGTAACAATTCAGGAAATGAGTAAGTTATTCCTTATAACTTTTGTTTGATGTTTTGTGGGTAATTAATTTTTCTATGACAAACTTGAATTAAATTTTCATATGGATGACGTAGGTCTCCCTCCTTACCTAATAGAAACGGAAGTAGTTCATGGTTCAAACATCTGGAGGATTTAATTATGGAATATTATCATATACTAAATTATTCTCTTTTGGATTGGCTTCCAGAAAGCATCGATGGATATTATAAATTGAATTTTTCTAACAAGTTTAAACTGATCATTTTTCTTTGTTACAAAACTTTGAATACTGAGTAGGTATTTCAAGTCCAATTATAATTATTTTTTTTTTTTTGTGTATTCTTCTTTTTCCTTATCACCCTCACCGCTATATCTTCTCTTTTTGTCTCTTTTTTTTAAATATTTCTTGTCTTAGTATCATTTAAAGTAGTTAGAAACTTAATTAATATGTCGAGGAAACTGAGGATTTATATTCAGGAGGAAGATTCAAGGCATGCAAAACAAGTGAAACAAGGCATGCAAAACAAGTGAAACAAGCAAAACTTAAGGTTGTTACTACAAAGAAAAAGGTAATAGAAAACAAGATATTATCTTTCCTAAAGATTGGATAGATATTGTTGCTTTATATCTTGTATGATGAATGCTGTTGCAATTGAAAGATTGGTATTTGTTCATCTAATGTTGAAGAGAAAAGTGATTCAAATATTACAAAATCAAGCCTACGTTTTTCAACAATAAGGTAATGCATTTTAGAAATTGAAAAGCTACATAGGTGGATTTGTTACAAGGTAACTCTCAAAATCCATTCACATAAAAGATTGTGGAAATTATACAAAAGTAAGAAATTTGCTTAATGGTATTAATGATGATGATGTGTTTACTCTTTCTTTTTTAGTTTGTGCCTTTGCACTAGTAAAAAAATGACATTTCACGGCAGAATATCACTGTGGTTAACAGAGAACCGCATTGAAAAAAAGTGCGGTTACATTTTTGAAATTAAGTGCAACGATATCACCGCGGTTGTTTCCAGAACTGCGGTGGTAGGCACACAAATATTAAAACAAATTATTGCAGGGAGATACTACCGTGGTTGTTTCGAGAACCGTGGTGGTAGGCACAAAAATAATTTGTCTATTTAGGGTTCAGGATAACCGTAAGGAAGAAAGCGGTGGTAGGCACAACAATCGAAGAAAGCTGCTATGGAATAAGAGAAACGTAACCTCCTCTTCCTCTTCCGCTGCCCTCTCCACTCCCCCCTCCTTCTTCTCCGCCTTCTTCGTTCTCCTCCTTTTTCACATTCTCCTCATACTCTTAACCTGATCCTACCTTATGGTCGTACTCAATGATCCTGGTTCCGTCCCTCACAATTGGAGACACCACCAAGAAATTTGCTCCGGTTTCGAATTTGGAGACAGCACCCCCAACACCCTCTCCCGCCTATTGCTCTCGATGCCAAAATGGCAAGCTGCCGCTCTACCACCATTGCTCTATTTGTAAGCAAGTGTCTCACTTTCAAACTCTCTTCCTCTTTCTAATATTCACCATCGCCACACCATTTTCTCCTCTCGTTAGGCCAAATGTGTGTTCTGAAGATGGATCATCATTGCATTTGGGTCGTCAACTATGTTGGGCCACGTAACTACAAGTATTGTCTCCTATTTTTAGTAAATTCGTTTCTTTATTCCTTTGATTTGATATGTGAGTTTTCTAGTGTCTCATTTTTTATTAGAAGCGGTTCTTGATTTTTGAATTCTTACATATACTTTTATTGTTTGGTTGGGTGATTATTGAACAAGTGATTTGATACTAATTTAATTTAATGATTCAGGAAAAAGCTCCCTTCATTGCTAGGGCTGAGAAGAAGACAGAAGAGTACGAGAAGAGTATCTCAGCCTTTAATTGGGGCAGCAACGAATAACTGTTGTTATTTTAAAAAAATTGACTTTACTACCGCGGTTGTAGTAAAAACCGCGGTGGTATGTTATACTTTCCATCACGGTTATACAACCACGGTGGTATCTTCAGCACTTTTTAACGCGGTTCGATTAAACACGATTTCAGAATTGCGGTTGTTTTTTTTCTTTAACAGCAAAAAATGAATGAATAATAAAGGAAGCACTTCAGGGGTGTTCCAACCCTTATACACACTACTGCATCAAGAAATAAGTGCCTAAGAAACAAATTCATCATTCTAGACATATTTAAGCACAAATAAACATAAACAAATAAAATACACACAAGAAACTGAAACCACCCAAGAATACATAATGTTAGCAAGGTCACAACTCCCTAATTACTTAACCTGCAAAATCTGGCCACTCTCAGACTTTCATAACAAATCCCACCTCAAAACTGCGGTTGTAAGTCTTGTATAACCGCAATTAAATGTCTTTTTTCTACTAGTGTTGTTTCTTGATGTTATGGTACATTTGAATGATTAAATCATGAAACAAAGACAAAAACAAATTAACCACGAGTAAAAACACATAATCGTCATGGTCAACATTGTACCATCAACCAAATTTCTCAACATCACATAATTCCCACATTCTACTTTTAATTTCTTTTTCTATGTCCAACACATATCAATAAATCAAAGATAAACATAAGTAGACTAACAAGAAATAATTAAAGGTATTTGAAATGACTTTCTACAACAATATTAAAGATTACAAGAATATCTCCTTCAACTTTTTGACAAACAAAAAATTGTTCCAGTATTCATAATCAATAATATTCTTCAAGCCTAAACAATACAAACAACATCAATATAACAATTACACATTTCTCATAAGTAATACTTGATGTCAAATTACGCAAAAACAACTTAATGTCAAAAAATACTTCGTGTTTTTAGTTTCAAAGAGAGATCACGAGTTTTGTTAAAATATTATGTACCCAATCAAAAGTGATAAAACAAGTTTTGTCTACTTTTCTATCATAAGAGTGTATATGCTGATATACCTCTAGAATTTAGTTTTGTGAAAATCATTTTGTTTAGAGTCTTTTAAAAGCATAAACGATTATACATTAGCCTGGCGAGTAGCAACCCTTCTCTTCTAGAGTTGACCTACTTTTAATAACAACATGAACATTAAGATACGACCCAACCAGGACTCATTTGCATAATTTTGTTACAATGATTGTCTATCCAATAAATTTATTTACTTTCTACCTTTAATGATATTCCATAAATGCATAAGAAAAGTCAAATATTAACATAGCTCACCATTCAGATATCTATCGAGAAGATTAAAATATGTTATCCAAAAACATATAAGTGGCACTTCAAGACATGCTTGCAATGTGGGACTTCTTTAACTTCCCAGCCTTTAACTTTTATAGGAGTGTTCTCATTTAACTTCACCAAGAAATGAAGTTTACAAGCATACCTTAGTGGATTATTTTTATGATTTCAAATTCTGTACATGATATTGAAAAGTTTGATAAGTTTGATTGTTTATATTTTGTCAAAGTATATGAAGGTAAATAGTTAACAAAGTTAGCTTGCTTGTGTTGAATATGTTTTGAGAGAAAAGTGATGGTCCTTAAATGCATTTTTTAACCATCATTATTTTATCTATTAAGTAAGAAGTATAATAAAATAGAAATTGGATTTCAAGAAGTCTTCTAAGACACTTAAATAATTTAATGATAATGTGATATTTTATAAGAATCTTGATATATAATTTTTAATGGGGTATTTGAATGTTACGCATTACATTAACAATTGCTCAATTGGATTCCAAGATTTCATTTAAGGGACTTAAATAATGTAATGATAATGTGATATATTATAAGAATCTTGGTATACAATTTTTAATGTCCTAGTTTGATGTTACATAGTACATTAACAACTACTCGATTGCCATGTTTCTGTTGGACCTTGGTTTGCAGGGCTAAAAGACTTAACAGGCGCAAGGTTTCTCAAACAAGTTCGTTCGTAGGACTTTTATGGTTAGTATTTTCATGCCTTCTTTGATCTAGAGTTTATGTTTTATGTGAATTGTTCTTAATTGCATAGTTGTTGGCCAAAGCACTAATTGCTTTAGGTAAATTTCTTATGGGCCTTTTTTTCACTTGTGAAGTATTAGTGTTGTATTTATGAGACTCCTGTAAATTTAGGTAATAATAATGTGTTAAAAATAATGTGTTGCTAACATTATTTTTAACATGATATACATTCTATTTGTTCTGAATTTGTGGATACAATTAAAACTATGAAAAAAAAATTCTTATTTTTGCAGGTTTTACTGGAAATCCTTCTTTGGTTGGCTTTGTATACAAGAGAACTTCATTTTTGTAATGTAGGAAGATTCTGAAAGTGCATATAATGTTAAAATGAGAAAAAAAAAATACATAGGAAGTGCATAGGAAGATTATGAAGTGCATAGAAAAGTTGTAACTAAATTTTCATGGATTTAGACTTGAAAAATTGTAAGGACACAAAGTAGTAAGAAGAATTTTCTCAGTCTCTTAATTAAAAGTCTCTTGGTTGAAAGTGACATACAAATATCCATATTTGATATTTTTAATTATTTTAGTGTGTATTTGTTTAATACTTTAAAAAAATTATTAAAAAAAAAGATAAAGAACTGAATAAATACTAACCATCCAAGTAAATAAAATTTAATATAAATTAATTTGATATATAGGAAAGTAAAATAAAGACCAACATTCAAAAGCTTTCTTTTGATCCGCATAATATTATAAAAGATTAAAGAAAATAGCAGTAGTCAATTGTATTAAATGAAATTATAAGGCAAAAAAATCTAAGATTCTTTCTTAGATTGTCTAGAATTGAGTTAATTAGGATTTAGAATACACTACATTCCAATAAATATTTTAATCCAAATCTAACTTTACATTGAAAGTTAATGTCTAAGGGAAAAATCATCTAGCTTTGTGTTCCGCTAAAATAAGATATTACAAATCTATATTTTTTTCTCATTTTAACATCATATGCACTTCAGAATCTTTCTACATTACAAAAATAAAGTTCTCTTATATACAAAGCCAACCAAAGAAGGATTTCCAATAAAACTTGCAAAAATAAGAAAATTTTTGTATCCACAAATTCAGAACAAATAGAATGTATATCATGTTAGAAATAATGTTAGCAACACATTATTTTTAACACAGTTATTATTACGTAAATTTACAAGAGTCTCATAAATACAACATTAATACTTTACAAGTGAAAAAAAGACCCATAAGAAATTTACCTAAATTGTCCAACAACTATGTAATTAAGAACAATTCACATATAAAACATAAACTCTAAATCAAAGAAGGCATGAAAATACTAACCATAAAAGTCCTACCAACTTGTTTGAGAAACCTTGCGCTTGTTAAGTCTTTTTAGCCCTGCAACCAAGGTCGAACAGAAACATTGCAATCGAGTAGTTGTTAATGTACTATGTAACATCCAACTAGGATATTAAAAATTGTATACCAGCATTCTTATAAAATATCACATTATCATTACATTATTTAAGTCTCTTAAATGAATTCTTGATCTTGGAATCCAATTGAATAATTGTTAATGTAGTGTAACATTCAAATACGGCAATAAAAATTATATATCAAAGATTCTTATAAAATATCACATTATCATTACATTGTTTAAGTGTCTTAGATGACTTCTTGAAATCCAATTTCTATTTCATTATACTTCTTACTTAATAGATAAAATAATGCAAATGTATTGTATTTAAGGACCATCACTTTTCTCTCAAAACATATTCAACACAGGGAAGCTACCTTTGTTAACTATTTACCTTCATGTTGATTGACAAACTATAAACAATCAAACTTTCCAATATCAATTTGAAACAATAAATATAATCCACTAAGGTTTAAGTAAAGAACTCACCTTCACGAAATATATTTATCAACCTCGTTTTTCGGAGGACTATAAACTAACCAACTTTCTACTGGTGAAGTAACAATCTCATCATCATCATGTATTTTGATATCTACATGGTGTTTTCTTTTAAAAAACCTTTCTAAAGCCCAAGCCATACATCATTGAAAATAAATTAGGCGTGTGGAGTTTGAAAATTACATTAAAACAGAACAACATATTCATCCTTGTAGCTTTCCAACTTCCAAAAGGTTTGACCATTATTGTTTAGAAACTAGGGCTTGATTCTCAACCACTTTTCTCTTTAACATTAGAAGAACAGATGTTAACCCTTACAATAGCAACATTACAGCTTAAACAATATAAATCTAAACTTTTCATTTTGGCCTTGTTAAGAGCATTAATTTGCTTACAAAACAAAATTACCTACACATACTCTATTATGAGTTTTGACCAAATTAAGAATATTTATTTCTTTCATACCAAGACCCAGATGGATTGTTAATTATGTACAGTTAAAGTGTCTTAAGCAGAAGGTACATAATGAGAAGGCAAAACTTGTTCCTTCAATTTTGTCTCCTTTTCCAATAGATGATGCTCTTCTTACAAAGATAAGAAGTACATTTGATTTGATGAAGCGCACATAGGGATGCTCGAGTTGGAGGGAATAATTCTAAAAGGTGCGTCATGGTTACTCATGAATTATGCATCATGCCTGTTATCTTTCATAAAGATTGGGTAGATATTGTTGCTTTATATCTTGTATGATGAATGCTTTTGCAATTGAAAGATTGGTATTTGTTCATCTAATGTTGAAGAGAAAAGTGATTCTAATATTACAAAATCAAGCCTAGGTTTTTGAACAATAAGGTAGTGCATTTTAGAAATTGCAAAGTTACATAGGTGGATAAGTTGTTATGTTACAAGGTAACTCTCAAAATCCATTCACATAAGAGATTGTGGAAATTATACAAAAGTAAGAAATTTGTTTAACAATATTAATGGTAATGATGTGTTTTTTTGTTTACTCTTTCTTTTTCAGTTTGTGCCTTTGCACTAGAAGAAAAATGACATTTCACGGCATAATATCACCGTGGTTAACAGAAAACCTCATTGAAAAGAAGCGGTGGCATTTTTAAAATTAAGTGCAACGATATCACCGCAGTTATTTCCAGAACCGTGGTGGTAGGCACACAAAGATTAAAAAAAATTGCTACAGGGAGATACCACTGCGGTTGTTTCCAAAACCGCGGTAGTAGGCACAAAAATAATTTATCTATTTAGGGTTCAGGATAACCGTAAGGAAGAAAGCGGTGGTAGGCACAACAATCGAAAAAAGCTACTAAAGAATAAGAGAAACGTAATCTCCTCTTCCTCTTCCACTCTCCTCTCCACTCTCCCTCCTTCTTCTCTGCCTTCTTCATTCTCCTCCTCTTTCACATTCTCCTCATACTCTTAACCTGGTCCTACCTCATGGTCGTACTCAACGATCCCGATTCCATCCCTCACAACTGGAGGCACCACCAACAACTTCGCTCCAATTTCGATTTGGAGACAACACCCTCTCCGGCCTATTGCTCTCGATCCAGAATGGCAAGCCGCCACGCTGCCACCATTGCTCTATTTGTAAGCAACTCTCTCACTTTCAAACTCTCTTTCTATTATTCACCATTGCCACACCATTTTCTCCTCTCTTTAGGCCAAAGGTGTGTTCTGAAGATGGATCATCATTGCACTTGGGTCGTCAACTGTGTTGTGGCACGTAACTACAAGTATTTTCTCCTATTTTTGGTAAATCCGTTTCTCTTATTCCTTTGATTTGATGTGAGTTTTCTCTTTTCTCATTTTTTATGAGAAGCAAATTAATGTTTTCTTGATTTTTTAATTTTTATGTATATTTTTATTGTTTGGCTAGGTGATTATTGAACAAGTGATTTGATACTAATTTAATTTAATGTTTTAGGAAAAAGCTCCCTTTATTGCTAGGGCTAAGAAGAAGAAAGAAGAGTACAAGAAGAGTATCTCAACCCATACTTGGGACAATAGCGAATAACTGCAGTTATTTTAAAAAAAAAAATTCACTTTACTACTACAGTTGTAGTAAGAACCGCGGTGGTATGTTATACTTTCTATCGCAATTATACAACCGCGGTGACATCTTCAGTACTTTTTAACACGATTCGGTCTACCGCAGTTCCAGAGTCGCAATTGTAAGCCTTGTATAACCGCAGTTAAATATCATTTTTTTACTAGTGTTGTTTCTTGATGTTATGGTACATTTGAATGATTAAATCATGAAACAAAGAAATTAACCAAGAGTAAACACATCATCGTCATTGTCATCATTGTACCATCAACCAAATTTCTCAACTTCACATAATTCCCACATTCTACATTTAATTTCTTTTCTATGTCCAACACATATCAATAAATCAAAGATAAACATAAGTAGACTAACAAGAAAGAATAAAAGGTATTTAAAATAACTTTCTACAACAATATTACAGATTACAAGAATATCTCCTTTAACTTTTTGACAATCAAAAAATTGTTCCAGTAATCATAATCAAGAATATTGTTCAAGCCTAAACAATACAAACAATATCAATATAACAGTTACACATTTTTATAAGTAATACTTGGTGTCAAATAAAGCAAAAACAGCTTAATGTCATGTTTTTAGTTTCAAAGAGAGATTACGAGTTTTGCCAAAATGACATTATGTACCCAATCAAAAGTGATAAAACAAGTTTTGTCTACTTTTCTATCGCAAGAGTGTCTATGCTGATAAACCTCTCCAATTTAGTTTTTGTGAAAATCATTTTATTTAGAGTCTTTTACAAGCATAAACGATTATACATTAGCCAGGCGAGTATCAACCCTTCTCTTCTTCTAAAGTTGACCTACTTTCAATAACAACATGAACATTAAGATAGGACCCAACCAGGACTCATTTGCATAATTTTGTTACAATGATTGTCTATCCAATAAATTTATTTACTTTGTACCTTTAGTGACATTCCATAAATATAAAAGAAAAGTCATATATTAACCTAACTAACCATTCAGATATCCATTGAGAAGATTAAAATATGTTTTCCAAAAACTGTAGGTGTACGAAACAAAAAGATCAGCACTTTTGTATTACATGAAATCAATGAATTAAAATTTGATGTGAATCCCACACCTAGACCAACCACACCAAATAACTCCTGACACCATTAAGTATCCTAAGAATAAACAACCCATCAACGAGTTACAAAATTATGTTATGAGGGCAAAGACAACCATTCAAAGCATTGAATCAATATAAGCAGTAAAGTACAATATATTGAAATCCAAAATTGTCATATATAAATGTATTTCCAAAAGAAGTACTCTTAATTAACAAATATTCGTTTGGATTGAATTGGTATTGTTGAAATAACAAGTGAAGTTTATGAGAAAAATTAAACCGTAAGTTTCAAAGTAACTACTACAGTCCATAATTTTTTCCAAAAAGGAAAACAATGAAGCTGTTTGTTACGAGAAAATCATTTTTGTTTCTAAGAGACAAACAAAATTTTAGATATATACAGTCCGTGTCTTACTTTCACATACATTGTTTTTTATACAGTATCTTCATAATAATTTGCGGTAAAAGGGACTTAAAAAAACACTTCTGAAATTTGGCATTTTTGTCAATTGTACTTTTTCTTTGATGAAAACTAGAGCTCAAGATCCCAAAACTATAGTAGCTATACCTCAAAAAGAAAGTAATGCCAGCAGTATTTGCAATAAAGCTTTACCTTAATATGCTTGAATCTTTAAATGTAGAAAGATGATGTGGGACTTTGCAACACTCATCCGTCATATGTCTCTGGCATACGACACATATATAAGTGGCACTTCAAGACATGCATGCAATGTGGGACTTCTGTAACTTCCCAGCCATTAACTTCACCAAGAAATGAAGTTTACAAGTAGACCTTAGTTTATCAATTCATTTTAACTATTTTCATTCTCTATAAATTCAGTTGAAACCAACAATGTCTGTAAGCATGAATCTACCATTAGATTACCTGTCTAAGAATTGGAGTTCCACATTTTTCTCTCAAGCTTTGAGCATCTCAATATGTGAAGCATGCTGGCATCAGTTTTGCATGCTGCAGAAGAGACCACTCAATGAACTTTTATAAGAGTGTTTTCATTTAATTTTGCCAATTAAAGAAGTTTTAAAGCAGACTTTAGTTTATTGGAGAAACACAATCCATTTTGACTACTTTCTTTCTCTACAGATATTTAAAGTATCATTAATTCGAACACCACTACCAATGTAAGTGTTTATGAGATAAGCATTCATGTACTAGTTAATCTAACCCTACGGCTGAAATATAAAATAAATTACTTCTTCCAAACTCATCCAAGAGTTCGGTTTGTTTCATTTCATATATTCATAAAAGTGAAATACAGATTCCCAATAAGAAAAAAAAAATACCTTTGAAACCCTAAATACAAATATGAATGGATCCCAGATGAATAAGTTGTTAATGGCTTCAATTACTTTACAACAGTCAATCACATAGTTATATGTCTTTGACACAAGCCTGCAAGAATAAATAATATTTTATCTCAAACAAACATAAAGTTGCTCTACATAAGTTGAACATCAAGATCTGAAGCATGGAATGTTTTCTCTTTTTATCAGTTCTGATACATGTAATGTGGGAGTTCTTCTAAACTCATTATAAGGATTTGGTCTTTTCAGTTCATAGATCGATAAAAGAGGAAGACAGATCTGGTTTTCAATTAAAAAAGAAACTAAGCTTAAATATACAATAAATTACTTTTCTACACTCATTCTAGGATTCTGTTGGTTTCAGTTGATAAAAGAGGAAGACTAATGAAATTTTCAATAAGAAAAAGAAATACTATTGAAAGAAAGTTGAAAAGAATACCATTGAAACAAAGTTGAAAGGAATATAGATTATGCACAAGTTGTAACTGGAGTTGATCGAAGAACTGGTAATCGCAGATATAGATAACTAATGTGGGAGTTCTTCCACAGTTAAGGAAAAAAAAAATACCATTGGAATCACTTGCCACGGCAGAAGACACCAGCCCTCAAACATTAATGCCTCAGCTTCTTTTTTATTCTTCTTTAAAACTTATTTTACAATATTTTCGAGATTTGGGTAACTTATTTTACAATGTTTTCAAAATCTTGGTAAAAGCATCGGAGTAAATAGACATCGAAAACTGAGTAACGTATATTTATTTTTTTAATAATCAAAGAGCCTATTTACTCTCTGAGAATACTCTAATAATTATTTAAAATTATAAAATAATAATATTTAAAATCAATTTAAAATTTTAATAAATATAAATTTAAGAATAATAATAAAAAAAATATCATTAAAATCAAACTCAGCCAACCAATTGTTATCCGGCATACAATACAAAATAAACAAGTAAGAGGAAAAAGAAAAAATGGTGATTGCAGTCGCTGCTCCTTTTTTCTTTTTTTTTTTAAAAAATTCTTTTAAGAAGTTTGGACCTACATGAAATATAGGTAGGAGGGTAAATAGATATAGAAAACTGTGTCCCCTATATGTATTTTTTTAATAATAAATCATATTATTTTCTTTTTCTTTATCAAACAAGAAGTGAACTCTAATAATTATTAAAAATTATAAAATAATAATATTTAAAATTAATTTAAAATAATAAATATAAATTTAATAATATTAAAATTATCAATAATAATGATAACACTAATAATAATATTAATAATAATAATAATAATAATAACAATAATAAAATTAAAAAGTAATAATAATGTACGATAAAAGACATGTTAAATTTTAGTATACATATATCATTTTCGATGAATAATGTTTTTAACCTTTAAAAAATTTAAAAAATAAAATCTTAAAATATATATTATATTTCAGAACTAATTTATGTTTTAAGAATTATTTTAGATCAATTAATTCGGATGTTTTTATTTATAATAAAATATGTATTTTATAAGTTTTAATTAATTGTTTTGTTATTTTCTAATTTTAATTAATATGATTTTATTTTTAAAATTTATATATTTTTAGTTAATTTTAATTATCATAAGTAAATATTTCTCTATTTTTATTATTTTCTGAATTATAATGAATTATATTCTTTTTAAGATATCTAGCCAGTAATAGACATTTTACAAACAATTGGTTCATTTTAAATTTAACAATAATCTTCAAGATATGTAAAATTTAATTTAAATTAATTTTGCAATACTAAAACATGTTATGATAACGATTGATAAAGTAAATTTTAAATAATGCATCTAGGATAACAAAATGTATATATTCTCGTTATTGAAACAAGTGTTATGTAAATGTAAATTATTTGTATAATTTATTATGAAGAGACAGACGGGTAAGAATATTAAGAGGTGATGTTTTTATTATGTGATGTCATACTTTTAAGATTTTATTATAAACATTTCGATTTAAAATAATTTGCATTTACAAATTTGTGAAATAAACATAAAAAATTATATTTTAAACAATCACATGATATGGGATAAGTTTCATATTTTTCTCTTACTAGTACGTACAAATAAGTGCATATAGTCTAACAAATTCTAATATTTAAATTTCTGTGTACAAAAAATACTCTTTTTAATTTATTGTAGATAAGTTTTAAATATTGATTGTCTGGATTTATTATTGGCTTAGTTAGGAGACGACTTGAGGTTAACATTTTCTTATTTATACTACCATCTCTTTGGTGTTAGATAGTCTAGCATTATGTTAGGTGGTCAACACTGAAATTTTTTTAATTTGCTCATGAAACGACTACGATCAATCCTCTGCAATTCTTACTTGATTTAGAACACATCTCCTTCAAACATTTTGCAATATCTTTTAAAGTAGATTCAACTATTATGAGTTGGATTCAATTATTATTAGTTAGTATCCGAAACAAAATTTGAAAACAAAATATCTAAAAGAAATTAAGAGATGAAAAATCTACACCTTTATTAGAAAGAAGAAATTTCCAAAATTAATCTTTGGCACATGAGGAAACATCTGATAATTGCAAAATATATGAAAATTAAGATCTGAGTTAATTTCTTGAAGGAAAGGAGATTATAAATAAAGGTTGGAGACGATATGAAGGATACACTATTGCATACCATAAATTCTAGTTTTATTTTCTTTTGTAATTCTTGTGCTTTCGTCATGGAAGGCTTTGGTTGATTCTCTTATGATTTCGCAATGAATTTGATGTTTCTATTTAATAAAGTTTTGTTCTTTACATCCTCTGTAACAATTGTGTTATATTGTTGGTCTTTTTAAAGTCTATATTTTTTTTAAAAAAGTATTTGTTTTTTTAATATTTGTTAAGAATTCAATTATTTTTCTTTAATTAAAGTTCTTAGTTAATTCGATTATTCTTAATCAATTTCTCGTACGCTCAATTAAGAGATAAAAGATATACATCTCATTAAATATACGCTTAGAGACTGAGATATTGAATATATCATTAGACGACACTTGTTTTATTGATAAGATTCTATTGAATTTAATTAATGCTTGTTTGATTTAGTTCAAAAACTTTGAAGATAATTGAAGGATAATAACCTTAAAACACCAAGGAAGAATTTTCTATGAAAAGACTTGAGAATCAACCTATTTTCTTTATTATTTTTAAATAATCTATTTTAATTTCCTACACAAAAATTCTCAAACCCCCTCTTTAATTTATGTTATTACACATTAATTGACTGAATTGAATTTACTATTAGATTCATTGAAAGACGACTTGAGTTAACTTTTTCTTATTTATACTATCATCTCTTTAGCGTTAGATGGTCACTATGTTAGGCAGTCAATACTAAAAATCTTTTAATTTGCTCATGAAATGACTCCTTTTAAGTAGTGAAAGTAATAAATAAAACAAAAAGAATACAAAAAAAAAACAATATTTTCTAACTAGAGTTGTATCAGAACTTCGTCACAAACAAATGTCATTAGTTTAAACTTTCTAGACAAATCTAATTTGTAATATCCATTGATGTCTTCATGAAGTCAATCCAAATGAAAAACATCTAGTATATAATAAAATTTCATAATCAAATTATCTAGATGTTTTAACCATGAATTATTTCCATTTCAAGTAGGTAAGTAGGGAGACCTACACCAAAATCATCCATAAGGAAAGTATAAAAAAAAATTAATCATCCACAAAACTCCAAAGAAAAGTTGTAAGAGATAACTCATTCATTTTCCGAATTGCTTAGGATCAACGCCAACACTCTAATATGAAATTCAATCACTAACGTGATTTCTCCATGCATATTTTGTTTACGTACTATTTCTTCTAATACGACTTTAGCTTCTCCTTCTTTGCGATCAAGAACCTTATAAAAATTACATACAGATATAAATGTGAAGAAATACTTCATAATATGAATAACTTCCACATCATAACTGTAAAACAAGAATTACTCCTATTACAATAATACCATTATTTCTAAAGTATATAATTGATACACCTGGACCATCATTTATCATCTAAAACCTGATTGATATTTTCCTACATTCTATTATAGGCATTTAATATTATGTAATATTTTATCTCAAGATAGCATTTATAAAATTGTGAAATAGATATATAAGTTATAGTCTAAAGAGTGAAAGAAGTTATCTGCGATTAACTTTTATAGTAGTTTTTTCATCTGATTTTTATAAAAGCTTTGTCATCTAATTGTTATACAACTTTCCTTATCTAACTTCCCTAAAAAAATATACACAAGTAAACTTTAGCTTCTTTGAAAAGCTTAATTCATTTCAATTTCAATTACTTTCTTTTCTTATAAATACTTAGTAAAATTTATTCAAACAATATCAAAGTACTTATTAGATATGTGTTTCTCATGGAAGCATATCAATTATTGTTACTAATGAAAATAAAATAATATTAAAGTGTTGTTGCATTTATAATGTAAATGTAAATTATCTTCATAATTTATCATAAAGAGATAAACTGTTAAATGTATTAATAAGTGATGATAAAATGTTAAATGCATTAATAAGTGATGTGAGACTTTTCAACACTTTATTATAGGTTTTGTTTTCATGTCTTGTAAGATTTAATTTCAAAACAATTTAACATTTGTAAAGTTGTCAGATATAAATTATACTCCAAAACTTAGTCCATATCTCTCTTTCAAATATTTCTCCTGTAGCTTATTTAAGAAATATATTTGAAATATTTAAATAGTTAATATTTCTCCTGTAATAATTTTTTTAACAGCCAACAATAAATTAAATTAAGAGACACATTTTAGGGATGCACCAACCCTTATACACATGATAAAATGAGGGTCACCAACCTTTCAATACTTGACACCATCAGGACAACCTACGTGGTTCAACAAGATAACAAAAGTACAAAGTAGACCGACCTAAAAGGATCTCAAAAACCAAAGGGATTTCTACCAATACACATGTACTCCCCTGCAAAATAACAAAAAGGCTAAAAACAACATTGTATGAATTACCCCAACAATGATCCTAAACTCTGTCGGAATCCATTACTGCACTCATCTTCCTGTAGTAGTTGAGTCCCACAAACATCAAAACCTGCAGAACAAGCAACCTCCTATTGAACACTATATGCCCCAAATTCAGTCACTACCCCTCTGAAAAGCCTCCTACACAAACTACAAACCTAAACCACTAAAAGTATACACTTAAGAGGTGAGAAATGCCACTCAAAATAAGAGATGGAATTTCTCTTCAACATCTACTTAATCCAAAGCCACCCATTAAGTTCTGCTAGACTAAAAATCTCTTCAGCATCCACTACTCCTCCATTGAATACAACCTTATTTCTATGACTCCAGATCTGTAATATGATGAATAAATATATTTGAAATATTTAAATATTTTTTTCCTCTAACTTATTGAATAAATATTTGAAAGTATATTTGAAATATTGAATAAATATTTATTTTATATTTATAAAATAAATATATTGATCATTTTAATACATCACTATATTAACTATAAATTATAGATTAGGCGATTAACTTCTATAATAGTTATCCAAGAAACTCAATCTATTTTTAATTTTTTTATAAAAATTGATGTTAAACATTACTATAAGCTTTTGATATTTCAATTAGATTAATACTTCAAAGTTTAACCATCCATTATGTCAATTCATTTATAATTACTTTGTATTTATCATGTAAATATTCATTCACAAGTTATTTCTATTATTAAAATAAAATATGATTAAAATGTTCATTTGTAAAATAAATATAGGTTATGTTCATAATGTATCATGAAGAAATGGACAGCTGCTAATGCTAAATGCATTAACGGTGATGTGAGACTTTCCAATACTTTACTATAAGTTCGGATGCCATGTAAAATTTTATCTTAAAACAATTTAGCATTTGCAAAGTTGTCAAATAGACCTATAAGTCACACCATATAGGACTTCCTCACATTTCTCTTATAACTTGTGTGATTAACTTCTATAAGAATTTTTTCATCTATCTTAACTCAAAAAGTAGACTTTAGCTTATTCAAATTTAATTACTTTCTTTTCTTATAAATATTTATAATACAATTTATTCAAACAATACATAAGTATTTATCATTGAAACTTCACACATAACTTATTTTTATTATTGAAATAGAATAAAATTAAAATTAAAGTGTTTATTTTGTAATGTAAATTTAAATTTTCGTAACTTATCACGAAGAAATGAACTGTTAAATGTATCAACATATGATGTGAGACTTTCCAAGACTCTACTACATTTTTCCTTTAACCTTTATGATTAACTTCGTCATGATTTTCTCATCTAACTTTTCTAGAAAAGTATACTTTATCTTCTTAGTTCATTTTAATTACTTTTATTCTTCTAAATATTTATAGTACAATTTATTTTATAGCTTCTTAAGTTAATTTAATCTAAACTCTAAGTTGAAATAAATAATAAATTACTACTTCCATACTTATCCCAAAGTCCAATATCATCCAATTTATTGGTTGAGAAAAGAAGAAAAATTTATAGCTAATATACAAAAGTAATGTGTTGTTATAACATTATATATATTTTATATTTATTCTGAACTTATGAATATGTTAAAGGTTTTTCTTGTTTTTACTTGATTTGATGAAAATCTTTTTATGATTAGCCGATTGTGATAGAGGCTTGAGTAGGTTCCTTCCTTGTTTGTGTTCTTTATAGAAGGGAATTTCATTGCAATAATTTTATTATTGTGACATACAAAAGGAAAGGGAGAACCTTTGGCATGAAAATGTTTAATTAAAAATTTGAACTTTTGCTGAGGAAAGATCTAACTTGTCAATGCAAGAGTCATTTACAGACTCTAATGTAAAATTTTATTATCCAGGACCACGTCTGTTACTTTTAGGAACTCCATATATCTATTTGACTCAATTCTTTTCAAATATTTTATAAGTTATAATAAATAATATCTAAGATTTATGACTAATTTATATATTTATGAGTATCCAATATTCTTTTAAAGTTCTCAATTATAAAAATTTTTATTTACAGCTCTAACTAATAATTATCTGTATTTTATCTATGGTGTCAAGTTAATTCTTCGAACCAATATTTGAAATATATTTAAATTTCCTTTTTAGTCAAGTAACTTGTTTTTCTTTATTATAAAAATCAATGTGTTTTCAATACTCATGAAATGATTTATGTCATCACATAATTCAGAAAAATTAGTGGACTCATGAACAATTAACGGATACCTAAATAATATAATTCATAGGTAAAAAAAATTAAAATATATATATATATATATATATATATATATATATATATATATATATATATATATATATATATATATATAGATATTTAATGTAGAAAACAATTGTCCGTACTAAATAATGGTAGATACATTAATAATTATTTAAACTTACTTTTTAATAAAAATATTATTAATACAAAAGAGAATAATATTTCTAAAACGTTTAAATCAATTCAAATGTATATTTAATGGATGTTCTCCAGAGTGCTTTTGAACCATGCTCTTTGATTTTGTTTTTTTATGATAAAGTAATTGGAATTAAATTATAAAATTTTATTTTGTGTGTAATTAAAGTTGAACATGTTTCTAAATCAATAATTAAAAAATGTAATATTTGAATTGAGTTTTATATATTTTTTTAAGAATTCAATTTATTAACATTTTCTTATGAGTATTATTCCATAATTAATTGTACCACATTTAATATAAAATTTAAATAAGATCCTTCAAATATTTCTCTCCAAACATAGTGCCCTTTGGATGCGGATTGAATGATTCACAGGTTTTATGAATTGGAACAGAGACGCTGTTCTGTTGAGCAATCTTAGATGTAAAGGGCAGAAGAGATTGTCATGAGTGTTATCAGTATGAACATTAGAGGATTGAGACTAGGATTAAGTGGAATTACTTGAGATCCAGAAAGGAAAATTCCGGAATAGTTTGTATTCAAGAAACGAAGTTGGCTAGGGTGAGTAATCAACTGTGTCACTAGTTGTGGGGTTCTAATAATATTGGTTAGGTACATAGAAGTGTGGATAAAGAAGGTGGGGGAAATATTGACATTGTGGAATAATAAAGTTTTTCATGTGAAAGGATTGAAGAGGGCAAAGGTTTTATAGTTGTAGAAGGACAGTACAGAATTGGTGAGGGGGATAAAATTGTATTCGTAGAGATTATAAACGTTTATTCCACAGGTAACTTGATTGAGAAATCTGCTTTGTGGGAAAATCATGGTCGCATTAAGAAAGAGTAGGGGTAGGACATCATTTGGTGAAGAGGTCTAAGATGGAGGGGTTTAATAAGTTTATAGATAATAATTTATGGTTAGACCTTCCAGCTGTTGAGATAAAGTTTATTTGGTATAGATTTAATGAAATGACAAAAAGCATATTAGATAGAGCTTTGGTCTCGGATAATTGGTTATTATCAGGGTCAAGACAATATGTTCTTAACATGCAAGTATTAGATCACTGTGCCTTAGTGTTAAAACTAAGATAATTGACTGGGTTCGAAGCCCTTTTGATGCATAGGAAGAATTAGAGGGGTTTAAGAAGGTGATAAGAAAGACTTGGGCTTGTAATGTTAATTGTGGCAATGCATTAGAAGGTCTTAAAATTAAAGTAAGGACTTAAGTCAGTTCTAAGACAGAGGAGGGAGCAGGAGTGCTATAGTTAGGAAGCGAAGAAGGTCAAAAAAGTTTTAAGAGACTAATCCTATTATATATGATTAATGATTTATTTGTTTGGAAGTTGTGTAAGTTTTCTGTTTGAAGATATATGAGATGTTCATATTTTAGAATCTATTCAATATACGAGTCTTTCGATCAGAAATAGAGTCAGATATGTAGTTTGTCAATATCTTATAATTGAAATTACATATTTAATTAGTTGAGATGAATGATCTTGAGACGTTTGAATTGTGTTAATCTTTGTACATTTTTCTAATGTTAAAAAATAAGGTAGTCAAAGTTCAAGAAGATACTATTTATACTTTTTTTAAAACTTGAAAGTATAAGTGAGTATTTTTATGAAAATATGATTACAATGTTGAGAACACACAAAAACAGCAAGTTAAAAATAAGTCCACTATGTAAAATAAGTAAAAACAGCCTGTTATAGATAAAAAAAACAACACTTTAAAATATTTTTGGCAGTTGTAGAAAAACGCAGATAATAGGTTGAAATTAAAAACAGCCTATTAAATATCCTTTTCAGCACTTAGACAAATTTCAACCAGCAACAGAGGTTAAATCAGATTTTTAACAGGTTGAATTCATAGCACTTTAGGAGAGTTAATAAAATAAAACAGATTTGATCAAAATAAATATAACAGATTTTCAAATGATATTTCAGAACAGTTTTGAAATGACGAAAGTGAATTACACATTACAAGGCAGATTACAATGCTATATGAAAATAGAAATGAGTAATCCAAGTAAAATGTAAGACAAATTAACAAAAACCAGTGCAGCAAAACCTGAGTTAACTGATGCAGTATGCTACCGAAGAAAAGGAATGTGAAAATATTATAGAAGAATACCAATACAGAATGTGCAAGATTATGAAATAGTGCAGTTTTATACCAAGCAAAATATAAACCAATCAATAGTCAAAAACAGATTTCCAAATTGTATCAGCTGACAAAGCAGTGAAGTTTTTCAATATAACTGGATGAATATAACAAGAATGAAATTACAAAATCTGAAAACTTATGATGCAATTTTGACTTGACAGGATTACTCAAGAGAATAAACCAAGAAAGGATAAAACTGAGAAATCAATTATGCAGATAAAAAACTGTATCAGAATTACAGGCTGCACACGAATCAAAAATGGAGAAACCAGGAAAACAGTCTAATGCAATTATATGCAAAAACAAAATAGGCAAAACCAAGTTATGATTAAGAATCAACCAATCACCAAAACAGTTTTATATGACAGTACTTAAAGGAACAAACCAGTTTAAATCACAAAAGTTAAGGAAAATTAAGTCAGATCCAAAGATGCAAGTAAAATCACCCAAGAAACCAAGATACAAATGCTGCAGTAAAATTACTAGAATACAACAGGTTAAGTCTCAATTTTAACAGATTAAAAACGCTGCCCAGAATGAATATTTTGAATCTGTCCAAAAATTTAACAGGTTGTTCTTGAATTTAATAGGTTGTTCTTAAGAGCAAATATACAACAATACTAAAAACAGTTTGTAAATCAAAATCAAAAGAATAAGGAAGAAGAAGATCACACAAGACTTTTTATCCTGGTTTACTCTTCTACAATAGCTATGTCCAGTCCTTTGCACAATAATATAAAGATTTTTACTATATAATTCAAGTTTACATAGAAAACACATTCAAGACCCAATCTTGAACCCTACAAGATGGTCTCTACCCCTTGTGCAGCACCCACCATACAAGATGCACAACCCTAATACAAATGCAGCTCCCTACTGTTGTTCTATATGCAAACAATACAATACAACCGAATAATTACATGTTTACACAAAGTACAATGCTTAAAACACCTATTCAAACACTATACAACCAAGAAATTTATCAAGAACGAATTACAATTTGTAAAAACGATCATACAGCAGCTGAACACAGTAAAAAACGTAGAAGAGGAATACTTATCTCTTCATCAGTTGCCTCACCAAACAATCAAATGAATGCTATGCTCTTCTTCACAAGTGAGAAATGATGATGAATTTCACAAACTTTGATAAACCTTTTCTCACTAGAAAGTTTTCTCAGTAGAGGGTTTTTTCTCCAAAAAGCTTTTTTGGAAATCTTGAGAAAAGTGATTGAAAACATTTTTGTTCAAAGAGTTGTTTGAAAAGGTACACTGCAGCCTTTTTAAACTGTTAAGAAAATTAACAGGTTGTTTTCAAAAGTAACATATTAAATTTTATTTGCAACACTTTTATTTTTAAATTATTTTAAAAATGTAATTTTCACTTATTTTTGAATAAGAGTAATGCAATCAAATAATTAATAGACACTGACAAATGCATGTTAAAACTAATCCATGTTAAAACTAACCCAAACCTAGAATCTAACATCTTCAAACAATTTTTTCATCAAATCACCATTTTGGAAAGATTTTCACTAACTCCAACATCTAAATGATTTTGAATTACTTAAAATTGAAAATTGGTTAACTCACCATTTTTCTGGTCGTGTTTGTATTTTGATATCTGTTTATGATGATCGCGTTTTGACAAAAGAGCAGATAGTGCTATAGATAGATCTTTGAAAGACCACTTAGGCTGAGAAATGCTGATGGGAATAATCTTCTCGTTTAAAAGACTTGTATGTGATTTTGTAAACATGTTTTAAAATTGCAGTTTAATATGATTATGTATTTTAATGCCTATTAACTATCAATGTAAGATGTGCATGGTATTGTTATCTTAAAGTGAAGTTATATTTTGTGAAGTTATATTTTTTGCTAGAAAAACAGTCTCTTTACATTTATCTTATTAACCATCATTAATTTTATCTATTAAGATGTATAATATGAAATTAGATTCCATTATTTTATCTATTATTAAAAAGTATAATGAAGTATGAAATTAGAATCCAAGAATTTATTTAAGAGACTTACATATTTGAGGTGTATCAGATATATCTTTTGATATCCAACACCTTTTTTCTCAAATCATATATGTAATAAATTGTAAATATTTGATTTATTTCACTAAAAAATATTTGATTTTTGAACTTATTATATTTTTTTTGTCTATTAACTTAATTTTTTTATATAAAAATTTTTATGTATTTTTTTTAATATTATGTCATCACATACAATTAAAGGAAATAAATTGACACATGAGTTGTAACATAAGGAAACTAAGATCAAAGTATTTAAGTTAGAAGGTACGCTTACAAAATTTATTGAGTACTAAAGAAAAATAAAAATGGTGCATATATGAATGCATAAGAATTCAGTAAATTTATGTTTTAATCAAAAGTATTTTTACTACAAAAATTACATCTCTTTTCTACTTTTTGATATAGCAATATATTTTGCAGTTTGCAGAGAAAGTTTATGAATAGTGGCCTTTGATTTTTATTTTCTTATATAATAAATTCATTTAATTTAAATTATATTTGTTTGGGTGCTAAACTGAATTTAATTTTTTTAATGTTTTTGGATTATTATTTTGTTGAAAAGAACGTGAAATATGTAGATTCTAAATTAATTTAAAAAATATAAAATATAATCTTTATTTTAAGACATTATTTAAAAAATGGAATATTAGAATCTGTTTAACTAGATGCATTTATATGCACCTTATAATAAGAGAAAAGATGTTATAATCTGTCTGTTTGACTGTATGCACTTATATGCACTTTGTATGCTTGTAGGAATTGTCATCTTCTCATGCCAAAACTTCATAGATTTCATCTGTATTAATCTGTTTAAATACAGAAACAAATAGAGGTGATCAACATTGGACTTTAAGTATAAATTTTATTATTTTAAAAAATAAAATATAATAAAACAATTTTGGATTAAAAAAATGTTTTAAGAGTCAATAATTTACTTTATATATTTATTTCTAATTTTTTTCAATTTTAACATTTAAAAGAAAAAAACTTAAATATTTTCATATCTACGTATTTTTCTATATTTTTAATATACTAATAAAAAAATTATAAAGATTTTCTTTTTCTTTCAACTTGTTTCGATTGAGTGATCAAATTGATTAAAATGATAGTGATGATTTATTAAAGTTATATTAAAAATGTATCACTTTAACCTTATTTTACTCTTACAGTAGAAATAACTCATGGTACATGTTTATTTTATAAACACATAATATTGTTCAAATAATTTGTACTACAAATATTTATAAGAGAAAAAAAATAATTAAATAACTGAACTTTAGATTGTTTTAACCTGAAATATTTATAATGTATTAGAGGTTATAGTAAAATGTTGGGAAGTCTCACCTTAATTATTAATACAATTAATCATTATTCTCTTTCTAACTTAATTATGAAAATAACTTTTATTTACATTACAAATGTTTATTTCAATAATAGGAATAACTTATATATAAATATTTACATTATAACTAACACAGGTATTGTTAACATATATATATATATATATTATAAAATTTGTTTTATTAATCACTATTATAATATATTTTAATATTATAAAATTAATTTAAATAAAATTTTATTTATCTTGAGAGTTATTTTGATTTAAAATGGACCAATCATTTATAAAGTATTTATTACTGATTAGTTTATTTTTTATTAAAAAAATATAATTGATTGTAAATATTATAGTCAATAACAAAATTTTAAAAGAAAATAAAAAAATTACTTATAATACTTAAAATTGACTAAAAAAATACAAATGTTAAAATCAGATAAGGTTAATTAAACTTAAAAAAATAAAAGATAATTAATTAAAACTTATAAAATACACATTTCGTTATAAATAAGAAGACACTTGAACTAATTAATTTAAAATCATTTTTAAAACAAATTTATTATGAAATATAATCCATATTTTAAGATTTTATTTTAAAATGTTTTAAATATTAAAAATAATTAATAAATATACATTAGAGAAAGAAAATATAAGAAAATTATCCCATGAAAAAGATATATTTATACTAAAGTTTAATATATTTAATATGTCGTTATTATTATTTTTTTAATATTGTTATTATAATTATTATTTATAATTTTATTATTATTATTAAATTTATATTCATTATTTTAAAATAATTTTAAATATTATTATTTTATAATTTCTAATAAGAGAGAGTGATTATGACTTTTATTATTAAAAAATTAAATATATGATACAATTTTCAATGTTATCCATCCTATGTCTCAAAACAAGTTTCAAGGAAGAAAAAAAGGAAGCTGAAGCTATAATTTCTACTGTTGTCTTCTGCCGTGACAGTAGGTAACTAATCAGCTTCCACTAAGGGCACTCAGAAAAGACAATGGAAATTGAGAGTTCTTTTGCAGCTGCAAGATAGTCTTGGGATGATGTGGAAACCATGAGATTGAGTCAGAGTGAGTAAGATGATATTACTGGGATTCTTTCTCCATAGTCACTTTCCTCTCTCAGATATGTCGAACCCTTCCTATGAGGGACAAACTTCTTAGAGTTCTTCATTCTTCCTCATTTAACTCAGTCTGACTTAGGTAGGTGACATCTTGTTTATCTGGGATCCATATTGTTCAGCTTGGTTTTGATGATATTTTCTTTTTTTATTGAAAACCAGATCTGTCTTTCTTTTTTATCAACTGGAACAGACCGAATCTTAGAATAAGTTTAGAAGAACTTCACATTCCATTGCATGCATCAGAACTGATAAAAAGAAAAACACATCGCATGCATCAGATCTTGATGTGCAACTTATATATTAATTATTTTAACAACTTCATTGATTTTAGATAAAATATTACTCATTCTAACAGGATTTTGCCAAAAGACATATGACTATGTGGTTGAGTGTTGTAAAGTACCTGAAGCCATTAACAGATCCGGGATCCATTCATATCTGTGTTGCATGGTAGTGAAAATTGGTTCAGCTTGGTTTCAATGATATGTGAAAATTGGTTCAGCTTGGTTTCAATGATATTTTCTTTTCCTATTGGAAATCAGATTTGTCTTCCTCTTTTATCAATCTATGAAATGTAGAATAAGTTTAGAAGAAATTCCACATTGCATGCATCAGAGCTTATTAAAAGAAAAGACATTGCATGCATCAGATCTTGATGTGCAACTTATATATTAATTATTTTAACAACTTTGTGTTTGAAATCAATTTATGTGGTTGAGTGTTGTAAGGTAGTTGAAGTAATTAAGAGAGGGACATGAGATCCATACGTTTTCTGTGGTGACCAGTTTTTCATTCAACTCCGTCACAACTTGTGTATCTGGGATCCATATTTGTGTTGTATGGTGGTTGCAATTGGTTCAACTTGGTTTCAATGGTATTTTTCTTTTTCTTATTGAAATCGAATTTGTCTTAATCTTTTATCAATGAACGGGAAGAGTCATAATCTTAGAATGAGTTTGCAAGAAGTAATTTAGTGTATATTTCAGCTTAGAGTTTGGATTAACTTTGCCCAGATAATAGTTCACAAGATGATGAATGTCTTCTCAATCCAAAGAATAGTGTATAAAAGTTGTAAGTTGTGGTTAGTATCCCTCGTTTCAGCTTGTTTGTTGATTCTCTGCCTTACGTTACTGTCTTTGTTTTCCTTTGTGTATCGTTTCATGTTTTCCTTTGTGCACTGATGCTTTGAGTTAATGGTCCTGTGGCTGAAACACTCTTTCTATTGTTAATGTTGTCATTGAGCCGTCTTTTTTGCAGTATGCAAAACTCATGTCAGCATGCTTCAGATATTCAGATGCTCAAAGCTTGAGGGAAAAATGTGCAACTCCAATTCTCATGGTAGATTCATGCTTACAGTCATTGTTAATTTCAATTTAATTTACTGATAATGTGTTATATAAAATGGTGAATTGGATGCATAGCCTGAAACGCTCGGTAGCTGAGTTGGCTGATATGCACGATTCAAAGTTCATTTGTTAAATATTATTTTATAATTTTTAATACTCATTAAAGTTCATTTTGTTATTGACAAAGGAAGAAGAAAACATTACGTGTATTCATTATGGTACTTTCATGGTGAAGGAATGAAGAAAGAAGGGAAGCTGAAGATTAACAGGAGAACATCGACATCTGAGCAGTGTCTGGTGGAGCTACTGTCTTCTCCTGTCACAGTTCTTTTCCTCTCAACAATGAACTCGGTTACAGCTTTTCATCTATATTGGTGTTGCATGGTAGTGACAATTGGTTCAGCTTGTTTTCAAAATGGTATTTTCTTTTCTTATTGAAAATCAGATTTCTTTATGAAATGGAACACCCTTGAATGAGTTTGGAAGAAGTAAGTTATTTTATATTTCAGCCGTAGGTTAGATTAACTTGTGCGTGAATGCTTAAATCATAAACACTTATCTAATAAGTATTCTGTAAAGAAAGAAAGTATTTAAAAATGAATTGAGTTTCTCCAATAAACTAAAGTCTACTTGTACACTTCATTTCTTAGTTAAATCCTATAAAAGTTAATGGCTGGGAAGTTACAGAAGTCACATTGCATGCATGTCTTGAAGTGCCACTTATATATGCGTGGTTTGCGAGAGACATATGACGGATGTATGTTGCAAAGTCCACATCATCATTTAAAAGATTCATACATTGTTGTCTAAATATGGTTTGGAGATGGAAATTTCTTTTAATTCTTGTATGTTGTACCAGATTTCTTTCTTTAGCTTTATCAGCAAATACTGCTGGCATTACTTTCTTTTGAGATAGCTAGTATAGTTCTGTGATATCTTGACCTCTAGTT
>Ga0209489_102513_pt1 | contig 37241 bp, 23 predicted proteins | sample SiratrowhiteBW_FD_187527 | JGI IMG/M metagenome (GOLD analysis project Ga0209489, IMG submission 187527) | Root nodule microbial communities of legume samples collected from California, USA - Siratro white BW (SPAdes) (version 2) | ecosystem: Host-associated > Plants > Roots > Nodule | place... | reverse complement strand
GAATTTTTATTTTTTTGGATTCTTTTTCTTAAATTTTTTTAATTATTGTTCTTGATGTTTTTTATCTTGTCTTTTTCAATCTTCTTGTTCTTTAATTCTTTTTCTTGAACTTTTTTATTTTTTTTTATTTTCTCTTCTTGAATTTTTTGAATAATTTTTTTATTCTTATCTTATTTTTTATTGAAATCTTTAGTTATTTTAAATTATTTTTCTTATTTTTTTAATTCTTCTTCTTCAATCATCTCTTTCTTGAATCTTTTATTTTTAATTTCTTTTCTTGATCTTGAAATTTTTATCTTTTTTTTGAATCTTCTTACTCTTAAATTTCTTGAATCGTGTATTCTTGAATTTTTGTTCTTTAATTTATTCCTATGATTTCTTCTTCTTGAATTTTTGTATTCTTACATATAACCAATTTTCTCTTACCCAAGAATATGGTATTCAATTTATATGATAGTACTTATATATAGACATCTTCTAATCCCTATGATAAGCATGGTTCTTGTGAGAATAAACGTATACGAGAAAACTGTCAAGCTAAATGTAAGGATAGATAACAGAAGCATATACATAAGCAATTTAGATTGTTATTTTAGGCATAGATGAACAAGTACCTCACTCAATGATATATGTTTAAACCATGCAAACATCTAATGGTAATTAATATTAATTATAATGTTTATTTACATATATGATCTTGTCCATGTCATTGCATTTCTTGATTGCTCTTCCTTTCTTCCTCTACCAATGAAGCAATCCACCTGTTGGTAATGAAATTTTGTATAGCTTGGAGCCCTTCATTTTACAATCTCCATCAGTAGTAATTCACTAAAGAATTATGCTATGTACTATACGGCTGACCGACCACTGTGGGCTGACCGAAATATGTCCTCAGTTGGGACCCAACATCGAGTCAATAGCCCTAAATAACCATTTTGTGATGAGCACGTGCACAAACACGTGGGGCTATTCGCAGATAGTCTGGCCATGCAAACCCTAGCCAAAATGGATGATCTCCGCCGGAGGGCTACTCAATTTATGCAGGTAGAAGAATAGCGACAGTATTCAAGAGGTGGGCAAGGGCAGGGGAGAAGGGGTGATCGGTCGTCCAACCCCCCACGATTCAGGGATGCACCCGGCATAAAAAGGTTCACAAAGTACACACCACTCAATACCGGTCGTACGCACATCCTTGAGGAAGCTTTGAGTACCGAGCTCATTAAGGAGCCAAAGAGGGGCGTATCACCCCAACATGCCGACCAGAGTAAATACTGTCGAAACCATCGCTGTCATGGTCATATAACAGGAGAATGCGCGGCCCTCAAGGACAAAATCGAGGAGCTAATCCAGGCAGGTCACTTGCAAAGATATGTTGTAAGGCGACGACAGTACGGGCGGCGCAAAGAGCGCAGCCCCAAGAGAAGGAGTCCTCATCAAAAAAGCAGAAGTCCTAGGGCCTGGGAGGAAAAGCGAAGGAACAATAGTCAGTCAAAAGAAAGAAGCCCCTCACGCCGTGCAGATATCGGGAAGACAGTCGTTAACACTATTTTCAGGGGATTCGGTGAGGGGACCGTCTAGCTAGGTTAGGAAAAGACACCTCCGGGCAATCAAAGGTGTGTACATGATCAGCCGGTGGGCGCGTCGTAGTATGCCAGATATCACTTTCACCGATTAGGATTTCCAGGCGATCGATACCCAGCAGGATGATTCAATGGTCATCACCATCGATCTGACAAACTGTGGAGTGAGGAATACACTGGTGGACCAAGGCAGCTCTGTCGACGTACTCTACTGGAGGACGTTCAAAAAGATGGGGTTAGAAGAGAGTGAGATAATCCCATTGGATGAGCAGATAGTAGGGTTTTCTGGAAAACGGGTCGACGTAAAAGGATACATTGACCTGCACACCAGGTTTGGGGAGCCCGGCCGGGGACGACGGACCATCTTCGTCAAGTATATAGTGGTGGATGTTAACACGTCCTACAATGCGTTGTTGGGGCAACCATCCTTGAACAAGCTTGGGGCCATAGTCTCCATGCCGCATCTGACAATGAAGTTTTCGTCCGACCGTGGAAGCATGGCAACCATTTATGCTGACCAGAAAACGGCAGAGAATGCTATGTGACGAGTCTGAAACTGAAACCTACTGAGACAACCGCAAAAAGAGACGTCGCCCAAAGGATGGTTGCCATGATGGACCTCGACCCTAGGATCAATGATGATGTAAGGATGAAGCCGAGTAACGATGTTACTGAGTGGCAGTTGGCAGGAGAAGGACAAAACACTCGGTTAGGTGGAAGCATGACAGAAAGCGAAGCCCAGAGGGTAACCAAATTACTGGCAGACAACAGGGATCTCTTCGCTTGGACGGCCGAGGACATGCCCGGAGTGGACCCGAGAGTAATGTCCCACAGACTCTCCGTATGTAAGGAAGCATGACCGGTCGCCCAAAAGAAGAGAAGAATGGGTGAGGAATAAAGGAATGCAGCTGCACTTGAAGTGCAAAAACTACTAGAGGCCGAATTCATAAAAGAAATTCTTTACACCACATGGCTGGCAAATGTGGTGCTGGTAAAAAAGAGCAATGGACAATGGAGGATGTTTGTCGACTATACGAGTTTGAACAAAGCCTGTCCGAAGGACGCATACCCGCTGCCCAGTATTGACCGCCTGGTAGACGGGGCCGCCAGTAACAAGGTGCTCAGCTTACTAGACGCATTTTCGGGGTACAACCAAATTCCGATGTACGACCGAGATGTGGGAAAGACAACATTTATTACCGAAGCCTCGAACTATTGTTATCAAGTCATGCCCTTCGGGTTGAAGAATGCAGGTGCTACTTACAAGAGGTTGATGGACCGAGTGTTCAGGGATCAGGTCGGCTGGAACGTGGAAGTTTATGTTGACGACATGGTGGTGAAGTTCGGCACGTTCGACCAACATCTGGTAGACCTGGACGAAGTGTTCGGCCGGCTTCGGAAGTTCAACATAAGACTCAACCCAACAATCAAGCCAAGTACGAGGCCCTCATAGCTGGATTAAACCTAGCAGGAGACATGGGAGTCAAACAACTGAAATGCTTGACCGACTCCCAGTTAACGATCGGTCAGATCAACGGGACTTTTCAGGTAAAGGATCTGCTCTTAACAAGGTACTATCAAAAGGTGTCTACCCTCCTCTCCAAATTCCAACCTGTAGAGGTCCAGTATGTGCCTAGGAGCAAGAACGGAAGGGCAGATGCATTGTCTAAACTTGCACTAGGCAGGAAGAAAGGCAGATTCGACACTGTCATTCAGCTTACCCTGAGCAGCCCTACCGTATCAGATGAAGATTGCATGAACATCGAGATGACGGAAGACTGGCGGTCGCCTATTATTCAAACCCTGAAAACACTGCTCATGGGGGAGGCTGTGGCAGATAAGATGTTGGCCAAAAAGGCCGCTCGGTATGTGTTCATAGCAAACGAGGCTTCACAACCCCACTTTTAGCCGCCAGAATAGTCCGGGCCGGATACTACTGGTCGACCGTCTGTCAGGATTGTGCCGAATACGTGAAGTACAAAAGTTGTCAAGAAAATGGACCGCTTATCCGTCAACCGCCAACCAACTTGCAAACCATTAGTGCTCCCTGGCCTTTCACTAAGTGGAGAATGGATATCCTAGGTCCTTTTCCACCGGCGACTGGCAGCGGCGGTTCTTAATTGTGGCAGTGGACTATTTTGCAAAGTGGATAGAGCCGAACCCGTGGCCAAGATCACGGCCGCCAACGTTCAAAGCTTCATGTGGAAGATAATTTGCAGGTTTGGCATCCCTCACACAGTCATCACTGACAACGGCCGGCAGTTCGTGGATCGAAAGCTTGAAGCCTTCTTCACCGAATGGGGGTCAAGCATATAACCAGTTCGGTGGAGTACCTGCAAACGAATGGTCAGGTGGAAGCCGCCAACAAGGTAATCTTACCTCAGTTGAAGAAAAGGCTAGGAGCTGCAAAAGGAAAATGGGTCGATGAATTGCTCAAGGTCTTGTGGGCGTACTGTTGCACACCGCAGACGTCTACGGGGAAATCCCCATATAACCTCACCTACGGGATGGACGCTATGTTGCCGGTCGAGATAGGAGAGGCCACAATAAGGCGACAACTAAAAGATCTGTCGTTGAATAATGAATGCATGAAAACCGAGTTGGATCTTCTCGAGGAGCTTAGAGAGAAAGCAAGGATAAAAGAAGCAGTATGCAAATAAAGGGCGGTACACAGATATAACGCTAAGGTAAATTCGAGGAACTTTCAGCAAGGGGATCTCGTTTGGATAATGACTGGCGACGCTAGGAAGAATTAGACGGATGGTAAGTTCGCGGTCAACTGGGAAGGCTCATACAGAGTCGGCCAGGTGTTAGGCAAAGGGGCGGTTAAACTGGAGCAACTGGATGGGGAGCAAATTGCCAACACCTGGAATGCAGACCATCTCAAGTGTTATTTTAGTTAAAGTCACGAGTTGGTTTGATTTTATTTATTCAAGCTTGTTTGTATTGGTTGACTTTTTTAACGGTGTACTCTTTCTTACCTATGACATTTTTTCCCTAAGGAGGGTTGGTTTTGGCCAATGAGGTTTTAACGAGGCACCGCATGCAATAAAGAATTACAATTCTCCTTTACATTCCACGAGTAACCGACCGAAAGGTGGCCCAACTTAAGGTATTCTTGGCTTACCATGAGACCTCCATTCGTGATCAGCATGACTGACCGAAAGGTGGCCCAACTTAAGATACTCTTGGCTTACCATGAGACCTCCATTCGCGATCAGCATGGCCGACCGAAAGGTGGCGCAACTTAAGGTGCACTTAGCTTACAATGAGACCTCCATTCGCGATCAGCATGGTCGATCGAAAGGTGGCCCAACTTAAGGTACTCTTGGCTTACCTTGAGACCTCCATTCGCGATCAGCATAGCCGACCGAAAGGTGGTCCAACTTAAGGTACTCTTGGCTTACCATGAGACCTCCATTCGCGATCCGCATGGCCGACCGAAAGGTGGCCAAACTTAAGGTACTCTTGGCTTATCATGATACCTCCATTCGCGATCAGCATGACCGACCGAAAAGATAGCCCCACTTAAAGGTGCTCTTGGCTTACCATGAGGCCTTTCGCAATCAAAATGGCCGACCGAAAGGTGGCTCCAACTTAAGGTACTCTTGGCTTACCATGAGACCACTCGCGCTATTATACCGACCGATAAACAATTCGTGTTTCGAGCTTAGAACTTAAATCTTTCTAAGTTAAAATTGTTTAATTATTAGATTCTTATGCGCGACCGAGCGTTAATTACTTACTAGTTGGTGATACACAAATTATATACAAGCCAAGTAGTCATTAATTCCAAAAGTCGGCCGATACGGTCATTGTTATACACAAGTATGGCAGAAGAAAGGTTAAACTGGCCCGAATACAAGCCATTAAAAATTTACAAAAAACTAATCTGACAGTATTATTTCGGGGGCCGGCTGATCCCCTTCAGCAGCCGCACACCCACCATCCTCGTTGTCCTCGCCCACTTGATCCGGCACATCCATTGCCAACACCAGCTCGCCCCGGTAAATGTCCTTGCGATTGTCAAACTTACCCTCATCAGTTTGAACTTGGTAGAAGAAGGCCGCTTGCCTCACGGCCCGCTTAAAGCCCAAGTCATGTTGTTAAGGACGAAACCTTTGAACTCAACCAGGTCGTCCTCGGCTTTCTTCCATTGTAGGCGTTCTTCCTCCAGGTCCAGGGTAAGTTTGGTCACTTTGTCCGTCAGATCCGCGATACCTAGGCTCAGGTGTTCCACCCGGCCGGCAGTGACCCTCTCCTTCTCCTCGGTCGACCAGCATTGCTCCTTCAGCGATCGGTTCTCCCCTCCCAGGTCTTCCACCAGCTTCCTTAGGCTTAGAATTTTGCCTTTTACCTGCTCGTTGTCCGCCTGGGCACCTTTCAGAGAGGAGGAGGCTTCGGCCAGCTGATTCTTCAAATTCTCCATGGCCGCGGAGTCATCCTTCATCAATTCCTCTCCCGCCACCCGACTCAGCAGAAGCGCCCGAGCATTTACTTCTAGTAGAGCATCCCTAAGCTCTTTGTGGGTGGCGGGAGCGAATTGATTCCTTTCGTAGTCATTCAGCCCGATGATTACGCGGTCGGCCACCATAATCTTTTTGTTCAAAAAATTGCAAGTGGTGGCCTTCTCTTGATCAGTGGCCCCCTCCTTGATGCGTTTGAGCGACCTCTGGGAGGATGATCGGTCAGAGCTGCGTCTGGATTTTCTTTTTTCTGACGGCCCAGGCTGGCCGGCAGAAGAAGGAGGCACTACGGCCAGAGGTTCCACCTTCTGAGGCACAGGTGTTCGGGGAACAGATTTTCCTTTGTCTTTGGCTGGCGGCTTGCTCTTCCCGACCGGGGCAGAGGACATCAAGTCTTTAAACACGTTGTTTATGGCGGGTGTTCGGGAAGCAAGTATGTCTGCAAGAAAACCACGCGGTCAGTAATCATTAAAATACGATAGTCAGATAGAAATATAAAACGTACCAAATACGGATCTTCACACCAATAGGTGTTGAGGATATCTCGGGCGGGAATACCCCTCGGAAGGGAGTCAAGCACAGAAAGTGCAGAGCTATGCTCCGCCGATAATCAAGATCGTGGCCAAAATGTGGCGCGAGCAGGGGATCTGGTCCAATACAAGGGAAACTTAGGCTCCTCCCCGTCAAATATATATCTCTGATCGACCTCCCAAAGGTAATTTTAATGAATGTATCTTTAAAGTGTTTATACGAGGACGAGAAGGGCTTAAACAAACAGTTGCGCGCTTGGCTAATAAGGGACAACCAACCTACCTTTTTTCCCGGCCGGCTCTGGCAATGGGTAAAGAATAAAGGAATGGTAGGAGCGTAGACAAACTGAAACGCCCTAATGTACGCCCAGCCGTTAGGATGCAACTGGGTGGGAGCGACATTTAGGTAACAGAGGACGTCCGTGCAAAAATCATCAAACGAGATGACAAGGCAAAAATCCTTCATCACCCGCGCATACATGAAAAAGAAGTCTGCAGGGTAAGAGCTCCAACCGTCAAATACCCGGTCAGTAGTCAAGCATCTACGCAGAGAAAATGCATGGTCCGGAACGGACGACTCTACAATGTCCTGGACATCGACTAAGTCCCTAAAGGCGGCAGTGGTAAGGTATTTGGAATACGCGTTCCGGACATCCTGGACCACCCAGTCATCGTTGGAAGGGCTAACTTTATTAGCATCTTCCACGTTATTACTGGAGGCCAGAGACTCTACCCCCCTATTCTCTACCACAGGTTCCTCTATTCTCGCCCCCTCATCTCTACCAGCAGAAGAGCTACCCTCATTGGAGGTGCTACCCAACGATTCCCCAATACGGCCGACCCCCTGCTCGGCTATGTTCCTACGGTCATTTGAGGAAGACCGACTACTCGAAGAACCAGAAAGAGAATAAGAATGCAAAGAGTAGGAAGCCATGGTTACCTCAAAGGATGACAATGGATGACCGAAGACTTGACAGAGCTACTCGGCTTAAGAAACGAAAACGATAGTGAATGCCGGGATCCAAGGGCTATTTATAGCCAAAACTCGAGGTGACGTGACTGCACCCATCATTTCACGCACGTAACTCGAGAGGCGCGAAGCCACAGTACGAGCAAATGCAGCATTACAATCACTCTCGGTCAGCCCCACTGACAAATAGGAAAGTTTGATCGGCCGGTCACCTTCAATCCTTTTCGGTCACTTTTGTGCCCTCAAGAACTGGGGGACCTATGTACTATACGGCTGACCGACCACTGTGAGCTGACCAAAATACGTCCTCGGTCGGGACCTACCATCGAGTTAATAGCCCTAAATAACCATTTTGTGATGAGCACGTGCACAAACACGTGGGGGTGTGTCAGAAACAGGAATATTGCAGGTAAGCACAAATCGTAACTGAATATCCTGTAATTAGTGTATGTTATATCAGAAACAAAAATATTGTAGGTAAGCACAAATCGTAACTGAATATCCTGTAATTAATGTTTGTTACGAAATCATATAGTAGAAGAGAATGGGCTCAGATTCATTAAGCCCACTATTACACCTATAAATACAGGCTCAATCATCTCAAGCTTGGTACTTCTAAACTCTGATCTATACCCCTGCACACTCTAACCCTAAATTGACTTGGGCGTCGGAGTGTCTGTAGGACCCCTCTCCCGGAACGGTGAAATTCAGAGCATTCGGCACACTAAGGAGCAGACAAGAAATTGGTACGAGAAGATATTATTGTTGCTAGAACCAACCGATCCTATGTGATTACATGCTCCAAGTTGTTTTACTCTTCTAATATAAGTTTATATTCAAAAGTTATTCCATGGATCCTCATCACTATCTAATATGGACGGTGAGAAGGGATTAAGAGAATAAAGTTTAACCTAGGAATAGAAAACTCTACAGAGGAAGAATAGTTAGAAGGAAGACAATAAATTAAAAAGTAATGATTTGTTTCAGTTGATGTAGAGTCAGGTAGACAACAATATTTGGTGAAAAAAAGAGTAGACTCGGAAAATAAAAAAATGCATGAATCATTTACTTTAAGAACTGATATTTTAATTAGAAGATATATAATACATTAATGATAGATCAATGTAGCTTTTGAGAGGAGCAAAGAATTTATGAAGATTCTCTTTCAAACTATTGAGAGAACGATTTACTTGAAATTGTTGTGGTTTCATTCCTTCCTTATAATTGTACCAAAAGTTTAAATTGAAAGCATGGTTAGCCAAACCTCATATATACCATTTTTCCATCTACTTTATAGAAACCCACTACAACTATAAATCTAGTCTACAAAGAGATATTTGAAATCTTTAAAACCAAATATTTATAGACTTGAGTTATACATATTTGCAATGATTTTATTATAGTTTGTAAAAGTTTATTATAGTTTTTAATACTGCCCTATTATTATTGTTCAAAGTTGTACAAGGATAAAGTTTGATATTTATTATACATATTATTTGCTTTTTTTTATTTTAAATTCTTTTATTTAAAAAGAAATCAAAATTTATGTAATAAATATATTTATATTTTGAAAATAAATCCGTGTGCGTTGCACGTTGCACGGGGAAGAAGTAGTAGTTATTTTTCCATTCGGACCACTACCCGAGAGACATGTCATTGTTGTTGGCGTGGGGACGAAGCTAAAGCATCTTTTTCATTCACCGTCTTCTTGTCTTCTTCTGCAATGAGTTCCCAACCTCTGTCACCAAACAATTTCAGAGACCTCTTCGAGTCCGTGGAAGCTTTTCTCTTCGATTGCGACGGTTCGTATTCTTCTCACTTACTTTTCAATCCCATCTATTCAGTCATTCCACTTATCTCTCTTTGCATGCATTAGGTGTCATTTGGAAGGGCGATGAACTCATCCAAGGCGTTCCGGAAACTCTCGAAATGCTTCGCTCCAAGGGCAAGAAGCTCGTCTTCGTCACCAACAATTCCTGGAAGTCGCGCTCTCAGTACGCTCAAAAGTTCCAATCCTTAGGAATTTCCGTTTCGCAGGTTCACTCCTCTTCTCCTTCTTTCAGCTTACCATTTCAACTTCGATGTTCGCTGAATCTTTCTTGTAATCTTGTTCTTTTGCGTTTCGCAGGACGAGATATTCTCGTCGTCGTTTGCGGCTGCTATGTACTTGAAAGTCAAGGATTTCCCTTCACAAAACAAGGTTCCTAAGTCACAGTTTGCTTTATTTAATATCTTTCTGCGTGATTATTAGTTACTCGCGAATGGAGAATGTTACTGTTGCTAAAAAGTCTTATATGACCAAGGGTCATTGCTAAACACCTTTGTCCCCTAAACAACGAGGCTCTTTTCCAGAACAAGACCATGAGCTCTACATGGCAGACAATTGATTCTGTTAACTTATATGTAGAAACTCTCTCATATTAATATCTCCAAAAGTTGTTTTTTTTACTTCTTTAATAAGATAAACACGCTAACCACCACCGTGGAATAATGAGATCCCAACTAAGTTGGCATCTTGTATTGAACTAACTTACTCACAAGCTAATTTCAGTTTTTGAAGAATGTTGCACTTTTTTATTGGTTTTCCGATTTTCGAATATGGTTTCAAATCAAGGATGATGAAAACTGGGTCCAAGTTGAATGATCAACAAGCTTTACATACAGTGCACATTTGGTGGTGACTGGTGATTTAGTAACAGATAAGCTAACTGAAAGAACGCTAAACTGACTTGACATTGAATGCTTGCCGATTAATTAAAATAAAATCAGGGTGTTGGGTAATTTGCAGTAAAAACAGAGAAAATTTTCGTTACATTACATTTTCACTTTCCTTTCATTAGATTTTTGCCCTCATAGTAAATCAGCCATTTGCATACAGTTGTCATACAATTTCCATTGGTGTTCTTTATTTTCAGGTTTATGTGATTGGTGGGGATGGTATACTGGAAGAGTTGCGGCTTGCTGGCATTACAGCTTTTGGTGGACCGGTAAGTTGTGCTTATTTATAAGTTATAAACTGTCTCCCTCTTTTTCCTTTTTCCTCAGTGAAAGTGAAATTCATGTTGTCCAAAGAGTTATTTAGGAGGCTCACACTGCTGTTCTACTATATTAGTGTTCCTGTTCATGTTCTCTTTTGCTTGTAAAGTTTGTTGGTTTGGATGATTATTACCTTGATTGAGTTGAAAAGACTTGGGGATAAACAAGTACTTGTGCTTGTGTTATTATTAAAAGGAAACCCTTACACTAATGTTTGGTTCAAGTGATCATAGTCAAGTCTATTATCAGCCTACGTTTTCTTAAAGGCAATGCACATTTCAAACAACACAATAACTGAGGGATGTGAATCGCATGATTGTCATTGAAGTTATTCTCACTAAAGCATTCATTTGTGCAGGACGATGCAAATAAAACAATAGACCTGGCGCAGAACTGGTTTGTTGACCATGATAAGAGTGTAATGACGCCTTGCTCATTGTTAATTTCTTACTTTGAATATCTTCATTGAGATCAGTGCTTGTAGTTAACTGATGGGTTTCTTTCAGGTTGGAGCTGTAGTGGTTGGTATAGATCCAAACATTAACTATTACAAGCTTCAGTAAGAACATCTATTCATTTCCTTTTTTATTTAAAATGTTACCTTCTGGTTCATATTTCCTCTGACTCGCGACTCCAAACAATTTCGAAATTAGAACCTTCTATGACTTTCAAATATATGGAATCCCATGCAAGGATTGATAGTGTAGGATCACAGCAGTTGTGTGTATTATGGGCAGACACACTTATCAAATCATAATTTATGTACAGGATAATGAACGCGACAAAAAAATCCTCACTGTTTGAATATATCTTATATCCCTTTACATTCAACCTAATCAGATCATATCATCAACAATTCCTGTCTAGCTGGAGCATATATATTGTATGTGCCAAACTTGTTACAAATATAATTAATAAGAGACCCCTCGAGATTTTTGGAACATATCTGCCAGCTGGTTAATAGAGCTAACAACATCAATAGTGATTTTTCGTACGAGCATTTCCTCTGACAAAATGACAGTCTAGCTCTACGTATTTAGTCTGTTCATGGAAGACTGAATTAGATGCGATATGATGAAGAACTAGATCACATATAAGCTTAGTGCCCTGAATCTCCCCCAATTGGAGCTGCTGATTCTCACTGCCATGTAATTTCACTTCCAGCTGCTGCCATGGCACGATATTTGGCTTCAACACCTGATTTGACAACTATATTCTGTTACTTGCTCCTCCATGAGATTAAATTACCTCCAATAAGAACTCATTAGCCTAAAGTGGATTGTCTGTATGATGGTGATTCTGCCTAATTTGCATTAGAGTAACAATCAATTTAGGAATTGCCTTTGTTCTCATATAAGCATTTGGGACCTGGTGCATTCTTGATGTAACAGAGGATGCACATGAAGACATTTCAATAACTATCACAAGGGGCATTGAGGACTTGACTTACTACACTTAGTGCTCATGTGATATGGGCCTAGTGCATGAGGTAATTGAGTTTGCGCCTCTACATTATATTTTCGGATCTTCCAAAGGTTCCCTTTGCACGAAAGAAGTTTAAGGTGAGGATCCATAGGAGTGTCACTAGGACGACACTGGAGCATGCGGATCTCGATATCCAAAGCATATGTCCATTGGGAAATGATAATACCTGAAGTAGATTGAGCAACCTCAATGCCCAAAAAATATTTGAGCAATCCACGATCCTTTATTTGGAGTTCATTTTGAATGAGACTTTAGTTGGTTGATACACCACAAAATCATATGTCATCAAGATATACCACCAAATAAAACCATAGGCAAAAAATGATGAATGAAGGAAGAAAATTGAGTGATCAACTATGCAATGAGTCATACCAAACTGAACTAGAGCCGAGCTAAAACAGCGAAACTAGGCACAAGGAGATTCTTACGATGAGATTGCTTCAAGCCATTAAGGAGTGTCACAAGCGACGTACAAATGAGAGCCACTAGAAGCAATAGATATTGGGGTTGATCCATGTAAACCATTCTTGTAGCTCACTATGTAAGAATGCAGTTTTAGTATCTAATTGGTGAAACAACCAATGACAAATAACAACCATGGCTAGAAATAGACTAACCAAAGTAGTTTGAGTATATCCTTACTCCACCAAACAACCTTTGAACTGGTCAATGTTACCATCCAATCCAATCTTCTTTGTATACACCCAGTGACAACCAATAGTAGTCCTATTTGGAGGTAATTGGACCAACTCCTAAATGCCACTGGTATCTAAAACAATCATGTCATCTAATACCATTTGTTGCCAACGAGGATTAGACATACCTTCACCTGTAGACTTAGGAATAAACATATAATCCAAAATAACGGAGAAATAGTAAGGAGATAAATTGGAACACAAAAGAATGCAAACATATTTAGGATTAAAGTTTGATCCTTTGTTCTCTCTTTTTCTTTTCTTGTGCAATTATTGTCCTTCGTGGTGAATAATATAGTGAGTGCTTCTTTCAATCAAACAATATATGTATAGTTGGCATTTCATCGGCCACCCCTTTCATCAGAGTTGCCTTCCTTTGGCGACCCTAATGCCTTCCTTCGGAGATGTTTGAGTTGTTATGTAAATCTTCATATGGGTCTTGAAGCCCAAATCTTGATGATCTTGTCTTTGACATCAACATAGTTGCAGCTTACTAAAAGAACTATGGTGCTTAACTGAACAAAGGTATTACAAGTGAGATCGTATTTGGGTGGGTTGGCCCTTTATATAAAGTGAAATCCTTTTGAAACAAAAAGTTACTAAGTGAGGGAAGTATGTGATTTTATCCTTTAAGAGTGGTGAGATCTTTGTGGTCAGATCTTTAGAGGACTTAGTTGACAACAATTTGGACTTAGGGCCTAACTTTAGAGGTGAATACTGTCCAAACTTTATAAGCTCTATTTTTAAGTCATCCCTTGTTGATATGGAACTACCTTAAGGAAACTTCTAAAGAAGTTGAACTAAGACAAACTAGGGGTGATTGCAATAGATCAAATGCAAGTTATTCAGCAATAGATCTAAGACAATATTTGATAACGTTTTAGAATTTGGACCAAAGGTCCAACTCAACTCCACAAAATTAGCTGGTAAGGAGGGCTGTCTAACTTTTATCAGCTCTATTAAGCAATTTCTCAAGTCAATGTGAGATTAAACTTCCACTGCTACAATTAAGGTACCCTAAAGAAGCTGCAAGTAAGGGAAACTAGGTGTGACTGTAATGAAGGAAGTTTTCCAACAATCTGTACGGATGTATTTGTAGACTTGAAATGACTAATAAGTTAATAATGCTGTGAGAATGATTTAATAAACAAACTAAATTTTTTGAGAACATTAATGATGTGGTAAGTGGTTTTTTAGTTAATTAACTCAAAGCAGAATAACTAAAAATAGGCTCTGCGTATTAATTTTATTATGCTTTAGGTGAATGGAATATATTTTTTGTTTGTTATTACAAAATAGGTGGATAAAATATCAAAATCTTATATCTATTATGCCAACATTATCTTATATTCTAGCCATATATATTTAATTACTTGCCTTTTTAGTTGTTTCATATTTTGATATTTCAATGTCATCTGATAGGTACGCAACCCTTTGCATAAGAGAAAATCCGGGATGCCTTTTTATTGCCACCAACCGTGATGCAGTTGGACCTATGACATCTTTGCAAGATTGGCCTGGTCCTTTGTTCATCTCCATTTTACTCTTAAACAGTGTAGAATTAGTATGCAACTTGATTTTATGTCCTCATAATTGAGAAAACTTGGATTTCAGGTGCGGGGTGTATGGTTGCTGCTGTATGTGGATCAACCCAGAAGGAGCCTGTTGTGGTGGGGAAACCATCAACCTTTATGATGGAGTTTTTACTTAAGAAGTAAGAAAGTTAAATGCTTAAATGTTTTGGTCTTTCCGCAATGCTTTGTCTTTTATATTATAGTTTTATTAGCATATATAACTTACTCTTTTTTGCTTTTTTGGAAGATTCAACGTGAGTTGCTCCAAGATGTGCATGGTGGGTGATAGACTAGATACGGATATTTTGTTTGGACAAAATGCTGGTTGCAAAACACTTCTAGTTCTTTCAGGTAACGGGGCTTGTCTTTTTCTGTATCATATATGTTACTAGAGAAGCCGTTCATAACATATTGAGATTATTTGTATTGTTTAAACAGGTTGCACAACTCAATCAGCTCTACAGGACCCTTCAAATAATATTCAACCTGATTACTATGCAAGTAAAATTTCTGACATGCTTGACTTATCAAAAGCATGAATGGATTCTTCCCAATTTATACATTCTTTTACGACCAATATTGAGGTTACTTCCATTTAATTTTTTTCGCAATCTAATTGTAGCTTATATCTGGATTTCTGTTTCATCACTTCGTTGTGAGGTGATTATGCTCATCTCGTTACAGAATGAGTCACGACGAGGGGAAATTACTCGTTCTGGCACTTCAGTAAACGAGACATTGTAATGCAAATTTTTATATTTCTAATGCTGCAGTACTTCATTTAAAATTTTTTACCAGTTTGGCTCTGTTGTATAACTGTATGGCTTATTCGCTCACAGTCTCAGTAGGGTAGCTCATCCAAAGCAAGAGGGTTCACTGGATTTTAATTCAGATACTTTAGAAACTCCAACATTAGCTCGAATGCTTCATAAAATATGTTTTTGCCGTAGAGGCTCTTGGAACATATAATTTTGCTCATAGAGTTTGCAGCGACCGACTCGCTCTACTATTTATCTCATGTATTAATTGCAGTTGAACAAGCACTTGTAAGTATACAATTTTCATGAGAGCCCGATTTTTGACATGCACGGGATATGAAAAAGGTGAGGAAAAAAGATGAAAGGGAGAGAACGGGATAATTGTCATTTCAGCCAACCACTGTGTTGTAGGCTAAAAAATGAGGGAGTGCAAGAAGTGAAAGCCTAAAAAGTTATCGACTATAAATATTCACTCTTAGACTGATTATTGTTACCCTAATAGTGACTTCGTGTACTTCCATAATTTTGACATATTTCCATGTTAGTCTTGAGAAAAAAATAAAAATAACTTTCATCAATGATAATTACCGTTCATTTTTTTTTCTCTTCGCGGATTGCATAAATCATAATGTAATTAAAAAATATTATCATTGTGGATTATACAATTCACAATTATTTTTTATGCACCTTTTATATTGTGGGTTTTCAAACCATAAATATAAATTTTTTTAAATGTATTGCGTTTTGTACAACCTACAATGCATTTCAAATTTTTTTTTTATTGTAGGTTGTATAACCCGCAAAGTATTTATAAAAGTTGTCGTGTATTGAAGGCTGTTTATGTTATGGAGGATTTGCATCAAGGATGGACCAAGATATGCTAAAGTTAAAGAATATTAGACAATACTTTGAGTATCAATATCCAAGTCAGCCTAGAGACGCGGTGAAATATGTAATGTCCTTTAACCTTTCTTACATCTTGGTCCATCTTTGAATGCAAATCCTTGATAACATAAATAGTCTTAAAGACACAAAAACTTTTATAAATAGATTGTGGGTTGTACAACTCGTAATACAAAAAATTTATAAATACATTGTGAGTTGTACAATTCGCAATACAAAACATTTTTTGAAATGCATTGTGGGTTGTATGAACTGTAATATATTAAAAATTTATACTTGTGGTTTGTCCAATCTGCAATGTAAAAGGTGCAGAAAAAATAATTACAGATTGTATAATCTGTGATGATAATATTTTTTAATTACATTGCAGTTTGTACAATCTGTAAACAGAAAAAAAAATTGAATCGCAGTCCATGAAAGCTATTTTTGTCTTTTTCTCCCGACTAAAATAATTTGCAAAATTATAAAGAATCAGTCCCACTCTTATTACAAAAAATAAGCAGGATAACAATTCTTGCAAAGCACTATATACAAGAGGATAGAAGGAGCATGGTAACACAAAACTTAGTAACCAATCATACATCCGCAGAAAACGGATTATGCTAATAAGTATCACTGGCAAGATGTTGTATCCCACACGAACACTTCATTATGACTTGTCTCTTTTAAGAGTGCCAACCTCGAACTATAGAACTTTCCAAATGAACAAACACACAAAGTCATCTCCTCAGGGTGGTCTACCATCATGAATAGTGTCCGGATTGAATTTCCAAACTCCTTACCTTGCCAATTCAGGTGGAACAGGACTCTTACTTTGAATAGGCATATGATATTTTGGTCTTCATGGTGGCAGGTTAGGTGAAGTCTCATCAGAAAGATGACTCTTCAGGTTTCAACCCCGAAATTTTTGGTAAAATTAGCTTGGATACACTCCACCTCACAAACATCAGTTTCCTAAAGAGTTAAGAATGTAGAAGCCACCCTGATGCAATGTGTGATCATTTCAACATTCACATGTTTGTCACGGTTTGGTTTTATGGTATATGAGCCACATAAGGAATGACAACATAAGTTGTAACTAGGACATCATACATCTCTTAGTACTAAATCCTTCTGAGATTAATTAATCTCCTCCACTCCTATTATTTGTCAGCATGCAAAGTGGTCACCACTCACGTGACGTGAGGCAACCATATCTGCATTTTTCATTTTGTTCAGTGTTCATCAATGCAATACATGTCATTTCATTTAGTTCATCAACCAATCTCTTGAGCACTAGTAATTTCTTATCGATGCAAATATTGGGCCATGGGCCCTCTTTGTGATATTGTATCCAAATGGAATCGTTCTTGGGATGGCATGCAAGTGAAATACTAGTCACATTAAATTTTCAAACAAAGAAGGGTCTTCTAGATGAAAAAATAGAGAAAAAGAAAAGGGTGTTGTGTTTTGTCGCATTTTGAGGAATATTCTCACGCTGTGCTCTGTCATAATAATTGACTTCTTCTTACACTCCCGCATCCCTCGGCTATGGCACCAATCAATAATCATACAGGTTTGATGCGGTTCTACCGTTACTTACTTCACATGCTGTCAAACTATATTTTACATGCCATATCTACTCAAACATTTAATGTCTCAATATATATTTCATTACTAACAACATTCAACTTCACTTCTCCTTCACTCAGCCTTGTTGTTAAAACTCCATCATTCCAATGAAAAAGATAAGAACAAACACCTATAAATAAACTCAGTAATCCACATTAGAGAAGTTTCTCCATCATAATTGGTTCACATATTTTTCTCTGTCTTCAGACAGTTTACAGGTCAAATAGGATGTGAATGATGATAAGTGTGAGAAAGGGGCCTCAAAGGAAAAAGGTTGGACCGTTTAGCCATGCCAAAACCTTGAGTTGTACCTTGTTAATAGGTTACAGGCTCACACTAGCAGTCAAATTTTTATCCAACCAATCGCGAAAGCCAAAATTTTTACACTTCCTTTGGTGGTGGTGTAGATTTTGACATCAAAAGAAACTAAAAAGTAAAGCTAAAAGTGAAGCTAGCAGCCAAATCCTACATATCCAATGCTTTTCTTAAAGGCTTTTTCTGCTAGGTGAGACTATCAAACTCTGAATCATCATAGTCTCCCGCTTGAAGGAATATATTCCCTTCTACCAGTAAAACAAAAAACAATTCAAACTTTGTAGAGACCCAATTTCTTTTTTTAAAAATAACTATATTTGTAAATTATGTTGAGGGGCCCAAGACTCACATGCATGCCACATGTCAAACTCTGATTGTACTGCTGCTTCCATTTGGTAGCTGCTCTTATAATATCAGTGTCTCAGTAATATTTAATCATAGAAAGTAATAATAATGAGTTTAATATGAGTGAGGAGTTGAGGACCACTGCATCAAACTGCTAGTTTTGATTCAAAATACAGATAGAGCTGCATGTGGGCATGGGGTAAGTAAATAGCTCGCAACTCTATGCATGAAACTCAGATCTGCTTTGTTTTTTCTCTTATACTTAATTTTCCCTCTTATGCATTTTTTGTAGTATTCCCATATATTGTTTCATTGCCTCAAGGGAAAATTGAAAGCAGTGTAAGTAGAAACACATGCAAAGATTTCCTCAACTGGTTTAGAAGGTCACAAATATTGCCCTAAAAAGGTCAAAAAGTGCTATATTGTTACAGTGTTATCTCTAAAGACCATGTCTGTTTCTGAGATAATTCTCAATTAAGAGCAAGTCTTAAATTGTTACTCATATAATTTCATTGGACGAAAAATTAAAACTTTTTTCTTCTTTTGGTTACTGAAATTTCAATTCCTATGAATAAAAGAGAAAGATGACTACTGCCTAAGTTTCATGACTATTCAGTCTTCAATCTCTACATTGAAATTCATGAACTTGTTATATAGCAACCATGTTTTAAAACTTTTTAGAACAGTGTGTTAATATAGATTTCTGTAGCTGGAGTTGATAACTTTGACCAGAATAAACAAAACCAAACAGTTCAATCAATCAATATTACTTTTAACAGAAATAATTCTGAAATGAAATGTATATAATTTCATGCAACTTAAAATACAAAAGCTGACACTATTTTTATAAATCAGAAAAGGTGTCTTAGTTTGGTTCCACTCACTCTCAAGAGACCACACGTTTCTAAACCTAGAAAAATAAAAGGCAAGAAAAATCTTATCATGATTCAACATTTTTCACAAACAAAAAAAGCCTAGACACAAAAGGATAAAACTCGCCTAAATAATAAAGTTTGGTTTGACCCAGGAAAAAAATATTTTTAGGGGGAAGGGTCTATAAAAAAAGAGGAAAGCAACTCAGGAAACAAAGTGTTTGTTTGCGAGGGGAAAAGGACCAGATAAGCGTGGAGTGCTTTTATTTTGGGACCAAACTTAGGTAATATATATATATTGTGGAATCAAACTCCAAATCACACTAATCCTAATGTTAATTCACAACCATCTTTTTATTGCCCCCATGTGCCTATTGCTGAATGACTCTAGACAAGACACAAACCAAGAAAGTTGTCCACTACACCAGCAATCAAACAAAACCATGGTAAAAAACTGAGTCAAACTTCAAAGTTGATTCATTGTCGTTTTTAGACACTTTGATTCTCAGTTACGTGTTCAGATTTTTCCAATTTGCTGAGCAATTTCTCATACGTAACTAGTGTCTGAAAAACATTATAGCAGGAAAAAAAATGCAAGATATATTATAGAAAAAGTAGAGAAAGAAAAAGAAACACTTTGTTGATATTTGAAGTGGACATTTTTGGTCATATCTAAGATAAAATATGTTACACTAGGGCCATGTATATCTAGTATGTACTATAAAGTGACAAGTGTCAATTTTGTGGTGGTTATTTAAGGGAAGAGTTATAGTGATAGATAGCTCTCAATAAATTTACACTCTTTCAAAAACCCTTGATCCAAATTTTTGAGGAGGGGGTTAAAATATCAGTTGCTCATATTTTGCTTGGCTCTGGTGCTTGCACATCTCTCTGTGGTTGTCCAAATAAGATGTGTTTGTGAATGTGCCAGATATCTTGGGAAAGAGAGATATTTGTATTACATGAATCAAAAAAGAAGATTAAGGTCAAGTTTTGTTGATTGTTTATTATTTGGGGGGGTTTCATATATGGGAAAATGAATTCCAACCACCTCCATTGTTATTCTTTATGAGATTTCATACTCTCAGTTGGGACCTTATACAGTTGTACACTTGCAGATTCACTCATCTCCAGAAAAATAAACAGCTAAAGCTCCATCTACTTGCACACACTAATGAAGTCAATTTGAGGCAGAAGCTATTAATTAATGCAAATTTCTCTTTCTGAATTGGTGACATAAAGAAGAGAAAAGGGGTTAAGTGATCCTTATGTGATCCCTTGTCCCATCATAGGTATTGCATTTAGAAATTGGGCCCTGCTTGGGAAGTATTATTAGAAACCTGCAATGAATGAGATGAGCATATATATTAATGATATTTTAGTTGTAGAGTGAGATTAAAAGAGTTGTTTTGGTATTGGTATACATAATGTATATGATTATGTGATTCATAATAGAAATGGGAATGGGGTGAGTGATTGAGTGTGGTCCACCAAAAGTTATTATAGGGAGGATGATTCAGTAATACACCTCTATTTTTCATTGGATCACCCAAACATTCCATGGACCGTTGGTCCATTACTTGGTGATTTTATTGACTGCAGGGGAAAGTAGCACCCATTTTAGGTAACCAAAAATCTTCATGTCGGCTTAAGTGATGGGAATTTGTATTTCCATCAGATGAACAATGCCAACATAATCATAATAACAATTATTGTCAATAGGAAAATTATTTAGTCCCTTCCTGTTTAATTTTGCTTCTCATGTCAATATTTTAGTTTAACTTGATTGTAATCACTTATTTATTACCATTTAATATATTTTGCCATCAAAATTTCCCATTTTTACAAACTTTTCCAATTTTTTATTTTTTAGACAAGCTAATAAGGTGTTATAGAATTTTTAAAAATAATAGAACAAAATCAGTATAACTTGATTTTATAAATATTAGTAATGCGACAACATTGTTTATATTTTTTTATACATATCATTATTTTGTTAAAAATTTAAGGAATTTGTTAATTTTATGAAAATTGAAAATTTTAACTGTAAATGTGAATTAAGAATAAAGCTGATTGATAGAAATAAGTTAATTATAAATTTAAGTATTTTTAATTTAGTAAAAGTTCGTTCTATCTAAATTTATTTTTACTTTGTTACCACACACTGAAAATAAATATAATTAATTTTTAAGTCTTCATAAATCTGAATATTTTAAAATAAGTTCTTAATTATTTTATTAATATAAAAAATGTATGTTCATCTATTAAGTATTTATAGTGAGATATTAAAAAATGATGTGATTATTTAATTTTGTACTTTAAATTAGGAGAACAATTAAAGTGAATATCTAAAATTCTAATTATCTTTAAAAAAATAATATCACTCTTTTTTAAAATTACATATTAAAACAATTATATAGAAAAATAAAACAATATTATTTAATAAAAATAATTAAAAATGTATTTTTTTAGAATTTTATTCTTTTTTATTATTTAATGTAAGAATTGGGTTTAAATTCTAAAATCAGATGATTATTTATGATAGAAATTTAATTAAAAATATAAAAATTTAGAATATTCTGTAAAACAAACGACATAATTAAAAATATCTAAACTTTAAAGAAAATAAATTTTAGTTATATATATATATATATATATATATATATATATATATATGTATATATATATATACATATATATATTATTTTACATGCCAAGACACGATATAAGAAATTAGTTAAGTTAATCTACTTAACTATCAAATCAAATATCAAAATTTTAATTAAAAAATATACAAAATTTAAACACTTTACAAAATAAATATTTAAATAAAATTTGAACTGAAAATACTTAAATTTATAAAATTTTTAAATTTAATTAAGTCAAATTAAAGAAAAATATAAAATTAAACTGTTTTCAATTTAGAATGGTAAGACCTTCAGATGGTGTTAGATTCTCCCGACAATAACGAAGTTGTCATCTTATTCAACCTGGTCACACTTTCTTCCTCAATAACATGTGAACTTGGTATTTTAATGTAAATATTCAATTATTAACTATTTAACTAATATTCTAGTTTGAAATTTGTGCTGAGTATTTCATAAGAATTCGTGTAAAGATTCAACTCATTATTTTTATTCTACGCACAGCTGTCAAATAGATTAAAAGAATTTGTTTTTCTGTTGTAAATCATCACCAAATTCGGTTTACAATAATGTAATGACCTGTTTAATCTAAATATTAAGACAATAAATTGAATATTTCGGCTTTCATAATATTTAATTAGTTTTTATATTTTTTATTATTTGAAAACCTGTTTAAATTTAAAAGTTGTGTTTCATAAATATGTTTAAAGTAATTGTACTGTTGTTATAAGTATTTAATAAAAAGTTTTTAAGTAAATTGTAAAAATAAGTTAATGTTATTTTAAGATGCATTTTTAAAATAAAAATAATTTTTTTTCTATCATAGTAACCATGACATTTATATTTTATTTTTTTGTAATAAAGTATATTTCATTACACTTTACGATATCTTAACCACTGTAAAAATAAACATAGTAAAAGTTACCAATTAACTAAGGAAGTGTTTGATATTAGAGAATTTTGTTTTGTTTAAAATTCATGAATTTTAGAAATTTTATTTTTTTAAAGCCAGCTAAATTTTGTTAGTTATTCATATTTATTTCAATAAATATTTTATAGTTTTAAAACATGAAAAGTAAAATGTTGATTTCACCATAAACTATAATTTTTCACTACAGTAAATTATTTAATTATCAAAAGAATTTCCATATAATTAAATTATCAACAAAATTTCCAACTCCAATTAACTTTTGAATTCCTATTTAACTTTTCAACCTTAACTAACTAACTAACTTTTCAGCAGTATCCAGTTTCTGCCTTATTTATTTTTCAATTCTATCCTCTGCATATCCATGTAATATAATATATTTATATTAATAATATACACAAAACATCATTCAAAAATATTTTGAAAAGGCTTTTGTCAAATAACATTTTTGGAAACACTGGGTATAATTTTGTAAACAAAATTATTAAAATTATATTGAGATGTATTAAAATTCATGAATATACTAAGAATATTTCCTAATCAAAAGAAATTGGATTTTTCGTTTAATTCCCATAGTTAGGATTTTTTTTCTTGTATATTATTGAAAAAAAGTATAGTTCAAGCTAAGAAAGAAATGATAAAAAAATATTAGAAAAAACTTGAATAATTTGCATAAAATATGAGAATAGTTTTTGACAAATGCATACCTTAAATAAAGTGAAAAAAAAAAAAAAAAAAAAGAAAAAAAAAAAAAGAAAAAAAAAAAAAAAAAAAAAAAAGAGATAAAATGAAAAGGATAAAAGAATTATTTGGGCAAAGGCATGACAGACAGGTGCAAGACCTCAGAACTGTTTAGTGATTTGGACCTCTCTTGGTTTTGGCGACAAAAACCCTTTGAAATTATTGAATCAAGAAAAAAGCATTGCTTTACCTTGACCCCTCTCTCTCTCCTCTCTCTCTCTCTCTCTGTCTCTGTCTCTGTCTAAGCTACCACCAGCTCCCTATCTACAGTGCTCTCTCTCTCTCTGCTAAAGCAACGAAGCTGTGTTCTGATCCTTCAAATTAGGTACTCTTTTGTTCTCTTCTTACTTTCGCCTCTTCCAATTCTTCACTTCTCTTTTCCTTTTCGCCATAGCCCTTCAAGTTTAACTCCTTTTTTCCATCTGGGTTTCTCTCTCCCCCTTCCGATCTGCTTCAGATTCCACTCCAACCCACTTTTCCTCTTCAAGATCCATTTTTTATACAATTCTCTCAGGATCACTCTCTCCCACCTGCTTCTGGTAATTTCCCTCTCACCCCAATACCCTTTTTCTCTCCAAAATATAGCTCCTCGTTTTTGCCGGCAAATTTGACCTTTTTACTTTACTCTTCTGTTGGTCTTCAAAGTCCAACCCTTTGTTGTTCTTCTCTGATTTTTTTGTGTTTTTTGGCTCCTTATTGTCTTGTTGGTGTTCCGTGACTGTTTTGCTTTACTAACTGGATCGTGCTATGCATGCAGCTTTGCTAGGGATGTATATATATGGTATTTCTTCTTGTTAAAGTTGGTCTTAGGGTTCTGTCCACTGTTTGTTCATGGATAATATGGGATGGGGTTCACCACTCTGGTGCGGTCTGAGGTCTTGGTTGGTTAATTATCTTGTTGTGTTTTGGTTAGGTTGTGATGTACTTGTGTTGTTATGTGTGAAGTGGAGGAACTGTTTTGGTTTTATCCGTTAAAGGATCTATTTGTCTGATTCTGAATGTGAGGAAATTATGTTGTGATTTTATTAATGTTTGAAGTGTTTTTTTTTTTTTTTGTGGATTGGTTCATCAATATCTGTTAACACGCACCCGTTAAACCAGCATGTTTTTCATACTGTTGCTTGATGGAAGACTGATTTTTTATGATGTTGGTGGCTTTTGATAGGTTGTTTGTTGTTTTTGGAGACATAAATGGATGCTGAGCCACGGGTTTGGTCAATTTGATCTTGATTGAAACTTTTTAGTATTTCTGATGGACTCAAAAACCAGTTCTAGATCTCTCCCAAAACACCATCAGAAGACGGCTGGAATTCAAACCCTTGAGGCAAATGACAACGGGTCTTCAGGGAATCCAGCTTCCCTGAAAACCGGCAAAACTGAGCTGGCTGGTCCAGAGGATTTATCCAAGTCTGTAGGGAGCGTGTCCAAGCAGAATACTGGGGAAACTGCTGAAAACAAGAAGTTAGGAGTTTCAATCCAAAAGGGGTCTGCTGATTCCTCGAACAATAAAAGTAGTTCAGGTGCTTCTTCATCTGTTCTCGACAAGGCGGATCGTGCTGTTAATGAAAACATAGGCTCACAGGAAAGCTCCATTGATCAAGAGAAAAAGACATCGGAATATGGAAGTGTGAAGAACAGTTCTGTCTCTGCCAAAGTTAGTGATGGGGCCAGCAGTCTTGCAAAGACAAGCGGAAGTGCCAAGATTAGTGACAGAGCTGATTTTGTTGAGAGTGGTAAGAGCAGTATTTACAGAGGAAGCACAAGCAGTGATGTGAGTGATGAGAGTACTTGTAGTAGCTTTAGTAGCAGCATAAACAAACCTCACAAGGCAAATGACATGAGATGGGAAGCCATTCAAGCAGTTCGCAGTAGAGATGGGGTGTTGGGTTTAGGTCACTTCAGACTACTGAAGAGGCTGGGTTGTGGGGATATAGGCAGTGTTTACCTCTCTGAGTTGAGTGGAACTAAATGTTACTTTGCAATGAAAGTAATGGACAAAGGGTCTCTAGCGAGTCGCAAAAAGCTACTTCGTGCCCAGACAGAACGAGAGATCCTGCAGTCTCTTGACCACCCATTTCTCCCAACTTTATACACCCATTTTGAGACTGAGAAATTCTCATGTTTGGTAATGGAATTTTGCCCAGGTGGTGACCTCCATACTCTTAGGCAGAAGCAACCAGGGAAGCATTTTCCTGAGCAGGCAGTAAAGTATGTTCAAATTATAACTTAATTTTGGTTCATTCATACTGATTATTATACCCACTGTATTCTCCTTTTGAGTTCCTCTATTTTCAATACTACTTTTGAGCGAAAACTGGATCCAATTTCAGATACATTGCTTTACTGGCTTATTATATTGTCTACTGGGAAAGAAACTAGATTTGAGTCTTCTCAGGGTGTTGTAATTGCAACTACATCGTTTATCTTTTAATTTCTTTTCAAAATTGTCCCTGGATTTTCCTTAGTTTTAATGTTAGCGGTTGCGGTGGCCTCATCCTTATTTGTGCTTATTGATCTAATTGCTGCACTCTATGAAACAACCTAATTCTAATGCTTTGATCACTTTATCCTTGTATGCAGATCCTGGTTACCATTATACAAGCATCTATGACCACTTAATTGCTTAATATGTAAAGAACATCAAATTTTAAGTGTAGAATCTTCTTCTCATGCATGCATGAAAAGTATAGGTAGAGGTTGTGATGCGAGTTCTTTTACATGTGGTTTTGCATGTTTTACTTTTCAAATGTGTATGATGCTTCTGGTTGATTTATTCAAGCCCTATATGAAATCAAATACTGTATTCCAGACAGTTTCAGATATCAATTGTGGATTTTATGTCTGCATTCAGTTTTCCAAATCTACAAATCAATACATCCTCCCTCGACTAGAGTAAAAGTGAATCTTTGAAAGCTCGTTGGTGGGAAGATAAATTAAGTGGAAATCGTAACTCTCATTAATGTATCAAAAATGAGATGTTTGAATGCTCCTTAAGCCTCTTCGTCATGATTTCTTTTCTTGCATTTTTCATTTTTGGGTATTTTGCCTGGTTTGGCAGTTATGTTAATATGATCTGATGGTAATCATTGATAATTTCCTTTTAACTTGCAGATTTTATGTAGCAGAGGTGCTTCTGGCTTTAGAGTACCTCCACATGCTTGGGATTGTTTACCGTGATCTCAAGCCAGAAAATGTCCTTGTTAGGGACGACGGACACATTATGCTCTCTGATTTTGATCTTTCCCTCCGATGTGCCGTCAGTCCAACCCTTGTGAAAACTTCTTCCACGGATTCTGAGCCTCTAAGAAAGAACCCTGTTTACTGTGTCCAACCTGCATGTATTGAGCCACCTTCCTGCATCCAACCATCCTGTGTTGCCCCTACCACATGCTTTTCACCCCGGCTCTTCTCCAGCAAATCAAAGAAAGACCGGAAGCCAAAAACTGAAATTGGCAACCAAGTGAGTCCACTACCAGAGCTGATTGCAGAGCCTACTGATGCTCGGTCCATGTCATTTGTTGGAACTCATGAATACTTGGCACCTGAGATTATCAAGGGTGAAGGTCATGGAAGTGCAGTTGATTGGTGGACTTTTGGGATCTTTCTATACGAGCTGTTGTTTGGTAAAACTCCCTTCAAAGGATCCGGCAACCGAGCCACACTGTTCAACGTTGTTGGACAGCCACTGCGATTTCCAGAAGCACCTGTTGTGAGTTTTGCAGCAAGGGATCTCATAAGGGGGTTGCTTGTGAAAGAACCTCAGCACAGATTGGCATACAAAAGAGGGGCAACTGAGATCAAGCAACACCCTTTTTTTGAAGGTGTGAACTGGGCATTGATCAGATGTGCTACCCCACCTGAGATCCCAAAGGCTGTGGAGTTTGAGAAGATACCCTCCCCAGCCTCATCAGGCGCTGGTGAAAAGGCTGTTAACCACATGTCAATAGCTAATCAGAAAGGTTCTGATAATTATCTGGAGTTTGATTTCTTCTAGAGGTAGAGACAATATTGATTGCAGATGGTTTCTGTTAAGAGGGGAGGATCTTTTTTTCGATGTTTCAGAAAACAGACCATGAGGAATTGTATGTTTGTTTTTTGTTGGCTATTTGCAGTTTCAAATTTGTATGGCACAATTAATGCATGGCTTCTCTGTCATCTCAAAGAAAGTCATATAAAAAGAACATTTATTCACTAGCTGCCAATGCACCACTAGGAATTCCAACCAGCCAATGATACTATTGGTAAGTATGCAAGTGTGGATAGTGGAGCACATGTGCATCAACCAACTTCCCCATTTTAATCTTTACACTATTTCTTTCAAAACAATTGTCAGCTCCTCAAAAACTGTGCCTACAAACTCACCCAATACCATCGCCTCAAAGCCCTGTCATAGCTCTATAGTCCTATATAAATCAAATGCAAGTAAATGTTTTTGTTTTATCTAAATATTTTAATATTAGAATTTATTAGATGAAGTGGATTGTAATTTTGTTGTAATATATTCGGCTTCTAGCGCAATTTCAGCATCAACTTTGATGCTAAAATAATAATATTGCATCAGTCGTTTTTTTATTTTTATTCAGTTTATAATTATTTTTGTATTCTAATAAAATTAAATAGTGACAAATGAAAAAAAAATGTTGCGTGATAGTCATGCGAAGAAAAATAATAAATTAACGTTAAAAAACAACAGTCTTAAATATGTCCATAATTTTTTAAAACAAAAAAATCTGATTCTTAATTTGTGTGAATATAAATCAGACTGTGGTAAAGTTTAAGTTTAATGTTAAATAAATTCATTTTCTTTCGGTATAGATGATTTAAATTTCAATTGAAGAACCTTTTCTTAAAAAATTGGTGCATCGACTACAATAGAGAATGCCGCTGCTACTTTTTAAAAAGGAAGTTGTATCTATCAACTTACCTTTTAAAAGAGAAAAAAATTACAAATTATTTTACACTTTTATTCATGTTTGTTTTAAATGGGAAGTGCAAATATATATATATATATATATATATATATATATATATATATATATATATATATATATATAACACAAATTCTTAGTAGATTTCAATAAATACTTTTGTTAATAATATTTTTGTACTCACACGTCTAAATATTCAGCTTATACTATCACTCCTATTTAGCCTCTTTTCTAGGCCCAATAACGAATACCTGTTGAGTTTATTCATTTAAAAGAAAACTGGTGAGTTACTAATTGGATAAGTTCACTTGATACATATTAAAAAAAATAAATATTACATAGCTAACTTAATTTAGTCAATCTATACTCTAAAATTAAAATCACATTATCATTAAAAAAAATTAATATTCCTAATAACAAATAAAATTCGTAACAACACAGGTCCCTATTTCAGGTCTAAGTACCTGATATCTAAAATATGAATTAAACGATTAAAGTAACCAATAACGGCTAACGTTTTCAATAAAAAGTAAAATTAATAACAAAAGTGTTAAAAATAAAATAAAATAATAGTTCAACTTAAAAGAAACGCATGACTAATTAAACCTAGGGTTTAGTTGATGCATACATCGAATTTGAAGACTAATTAAACATTAAAACTGTCGATTTTGAGGATGGAAATTTAGTTGCAAAGGTTGAGCTGTCAGGTCAAAAGTTTTTCTGGAGCTAGCCACGTCCTCCATTTTGCTACAAAGCAAATTTTATAAAGTGCTTTTAAATCCGAATTATATGTTAACTATGCAATACTAATTAAAAAATGTTTTAATCTCTTAATTTCGACATTAGTAAATTACCTTTGCGAAACTTAAACATGAGTTAGTCAAATTACATGCAACTGAGCCGAGTATCATTTATCTATATAGATTTGTATAACAAATAATTATATATAAATATGTTTGTAATACTTGGATTATAATTGAAATTTTCTTTTATTTGCTATATTTAAAAAATATCAATCTATAAAATTTATTACCTTGATTTTGGTCCCAATAAAATATTTTTTAGTCCTTATAATATTTTTTTTATTTTGAATTAATCCCTGAAAAGTACTCAGCAAAGCACAAAAGAAAAAAAAAAAATAAAGCTATAAAGGTACTGAAATAAATTAATGAGGAGCAAAGCTAAAATAAATAAAATTGATCGAAAGTCAAAAGCAAAATTTTAGAAAAAAAAATGTAACTCTATTTTAAAAATTAACCCCACATAATTGTGTAAATAGATTATTGAGTATTTTAGTTGTTTCAAAAGTCAGAGCAATTTAAAATTAAAACCATTTTTAAGAAGTGGTAGATAAATTAGAACCACACATTATAGCAATATTAGCATAAAATACTTTCAACCTAACTGACCACATCATGATGCATCACATGCTCACCACTAATTGCTTGGAACAGACAATTGCCATTTTCAGTATTTTAAATTCTCTAACATACACATCGACATAATGATAATTTGCTCTTTGACCTTAAATTATCACTAATTAATGACATTTTTTTTTCTGCTACCTGTAAATTTTCTTTCTCTTAGATGATTTTTAACTTGTTTTTCAGCAAGATAACACCCTTTTGTATTCGATGACTTGGTTTGAATGAAAAGGATCCTCACTTTGAACTAATGAAAAAAGAGGGTCATTGATCAAAATCTGGGTCTAAATAGCCATATAGAATGGGGCACAAAACGCATAAAAGGAACAAAACCACATGATTCATTCTCTTCATTCTGTTCATGTGCAACTCTGAAACTGCCAATCATTTGATCTGTTACTTCCTTTCCATCGCATATTATTTTAACATCACAGATTTCTGGTGCATTTCTAAAGACCTTATCTGCTATGCCATTTCTCCTTCTAGAGACGGATTTGCTACTCATCACAATAAAAAAATTAGTGACAGATTAGCAGAAAATTATTGCCATTAATTTAGTTTTAGGTATTGCAGGGAATGGTACCTCAAATTAGATTTGGTGATTCCAATCACCAATTTCCTTATATCATGATCTCTAACTAGGTCTGTTATTGCTTTGGCAACCTTGTCACCCTCTTCAACCATCACCTCCACCTTAACCTGTTTAGTGTGTTACATATATATAATTATTTCAGAAGTCGATTTGTCAAAAGAAAAACATCACTTGAACATATAATTAGCCACTTAAACATATCACTAAACATCCCTTAATAAACTATTACCGACTCAAATTAGTTCAAAAACATACCAACTAAGACAGATGAAGAACTAAACTGCCAATCTGTAATTTTTCTTTGTATATTAAATTCCATGAAAGTGATATTTTTCAACTATCAAATTGTGTATTGTTTTTGTGCGATGGAATTTCCTTACCTTTGAATCATGGCACAAGTCAATGAACTCTTGAAGGAGCAATTTTCTCTTGCCTTTCTGTTGAGTCAAGTGAAAGTTAACATACTCTGGATTCACGAGACTCCTTGGAAATTTTCCAACTGCCATCAAACATCAAAAGCAACATGATCAAGCCACAAAGTCATAGCTTAATTAATGGCTTCATTAATAAAAGGAAACAACCACTTCATTCATTCGTTGACTTCAGCATTTTTATTAATCAAAATGGTAACAACCATGTTATTCATTCCTTGAATCACACCACCAACAACTAACCTGTTGTCTTGTACCAGAAAAACTATTAATTACATGGTCTAAAACCACTATATATACTTATACTTCCAACTAATCTTTTCATGACGAATAATCAAAATTTCAACTTCTGAAAAGTAGCTAATTAGTCTGGACCATGTGATAATGATGAACTATGTAACAATTAAAGAAGATGACTCACATGGACTTGGGATAAGCCTGATTTCAGGAAAAATGTGTATGAGATAGACAGTGGTAGAGGGTGTGACAGCATGCTTCAAAGTCCATGAAAGGGCTTCCATGCTTGATTCCCCAACGTTGTCTACTGCCACATGAACAACATCTTTGTCGTTGTTGTTGTCAATGTCAAAAGAGAACACACTGCTCTCACAGTCTTCTGATATTGTATCCAATGATCCCTTCAGATTGATCTCAAACAGCTCCTCTAAATCTTCATTGTTTACTTCATTGGTGCTGCAGTCATACACTTGGTTTCTCCCAAACCCAATGAAACCGCAAGAACAGCTAGAGCTTTCTTCATCGGATCTCGTTTCCCCTGACATCAGTGATAACAATTACATCAATTTGGTTTGTGTTATGAGTTTTGTAGATTTTCTGATAAAAAAATTTAAGAAGAAATTTTTTTGAGTTAGATTAGAGTTTCATTGTGTTAAGCATAGATAAAACGAAACTTCTATGAGCACCCGGTTTATGAACAAATTTTGTTTTTTCATATAGACGAATGGTATTTTGTCTTTGAAGTTAATGTTGTTCATACTAGACAAAATTATTATGAGGGAAAGTTTTACGTAAGAATTTAATACATTTTCATATTTAAAACTTGAATCAAATATTATTGGAATTAAGTTATAATAATTTCAAGTGAGTCGACATACATTTTCAATGGTTTATTTTTTGTTTTGTAATAATAAAGAAAGTGGCACGAGGAGGATTTTTAATTAGTAAGAAAGTGACCTGAAGATGACTAGAAATATTCTTTAAAAAAATTGAAAATAGAAATTAATGAAGATGGAGTTAGGAACCGTAAAACCTTTTGAGATGAGGAAAACTAGGAGTTTGAAGTCAAATTATTGGGACACGTTAATAGATACTATATCATTATTTCATCTCTTTCAAATGGAACGTTAGATAACGACTACCTTGGACACTTCTGTTAATTAATTAAAATTTATATTAATAAGTTAATTGTTGATCATAACAAGTAGCTAGTAGGGGTTTCAATTGTCGATTTTCATTTCCGATAGTAAATAGAATTATAATTTCAATATTTTTAGTTCTTTATATTTGAATTAATATATATATATACCTACAATTTTGAGTTGGTTAATAATTATAGTTTGTGGTCTCTAATAAAAAATTAATGATGAATAAGTTTAAGGAAAATAAAATATAAATAACTTTGACATTATGAGTTAGATACACTAATACTATGAGTTAGATATATTTTTTTAACTTATAATGATAAATTCTTAATCAAGCATGGAATGCAAGGTTAAGATGAATATAAGATTTTTTATTCAGTCCTATCATTCAATAAGTTCCATCTTATGTAATTGTTCATTTTAGCATTGTGCCTTCGAAAAATCTCATTATAAAACTTCACTTGTGATTGTATGTATGGTTGGAATTTGAGTTAATAAATATGTAAAAGAAAGATAACATACAGATTTATTAAAAATATAAAATGAATAATTTTTTAAAATTTAAAATCAATTTATATATTCAATTATTTTTAAAACTTTCTAAATTAAAAAAATCATTGTGGTGCTTTAAAATAAATAAAAAAACTCCAATAGATTGAAAAACTAATTCAAACCGAGTCACATTTCTTTTAGTCTATATTTTCTTTTTTAATAAGTAATACTATACGAAAAAAAAATAAAATTAGATTGTTTTAGCTGTCAAAATTGATGAACTTACCCGTAACCCTAACATGAAACAAATAAAATTTAAATGTATTTTTAATCCTTAAGATCAAATTTTGATTTTGTTCTTATAATTTTCTTATTTTGAAATTATTATTTTTAATCCTTATAAAAATAGAATGTTGATTCTACTTCTTTTAATATATATCTTCTATTTTCCATTCTTTCAAATTTTAAATCACTAATTTTGGTCTTTTAACATTCCTTTTAGAATAAACAAATAACATCTATTTTATATAGTTTAAAAATTATTTTTAAAGATGTTATCTTTTGACATCATATCATAATATTACTCTTAATCACTGAAAATTATCATTTGACTTTGGTGTAACACATAAATAATTAATAAGGGTCAAAATAAACCATAAATAATTATCATAAGTGTCATACCGTATTATAAATAGATAATAGTAATTTTTAGAGAAATTAAAATTAAATAATTATTTTTACCGGAACCAAATATTTTACATGAATTAAATAACATATTTAAATGAAAAAAGTAAAGTCTATATAACCAAAAAAATCACAAAAACTGAGTGCATTAAGAGCAGCCCACAAATTGCTGGATAAACAACTGTATTACTATACTCTTAATGAAATTGACGACTTGATCAGCTTGAACCAACAACATATAATCCATTGTTAAACACATCAACTTTTGTCAAAAAAATTGAATTGATCATTAAACTAAAAAATTACTAATTAATATTTTATTACTATAATTACAGTTGAATAAAAAATTATTTAATATATTTCTTAATATTAATATTTTTTTGGAAAATTCTCATGGACTATTAATTTTAATAAATTCACATTAATATGTAATTTAAAATGTGTAATAGACATATCCTTATTCATTTTGAAGATAAATTCTCTTCAAGGGTGGTATCCTCTATTTTATCCACTCTTCTCCCAGCAACTGATTTTAACATCATTTTGGTAAATAAGAAATTTTACATATATAATGCTACATTTCTTAAACCAAATCAACACCTCTATATAATAAAATAATCACTTTTGGGAATATGAAAATCTCCTTTTGTATTTTTGGATTCGTGGCATTATTATTAGAATATTATTATTACGTATAATTCAAAGAGATCATACTACAACATCTGAATATATCACATTTTTCTTTTCATAGAAAAAGCTAAGTTAAACATTCCACATCTCTTGTTGGTTGCTCTTTGATGAGTTTGTAAAACAAAATATGCTTTAAGCCTAGAATCAACCCTTACTAACAGATCACTTTATCAGCTAAAATTCAAGGTGGGAAGTTAAGGTTCAGGTTTTGGAACAGTGTCTCCTCCAGAAGTCTAACGTATATAAAGTAACCATGTTTTGTTTCAAACTTTACTCCATTTCGACAGAGCAACAACAGTACAATAAGGACTACCTTTACATAAAAACATTAGCAGCCGACCAAGTTGTACAATAAGGACTACCTTTACATAAAAACATTAGCAGCCGACCAAGTTATATAAACCGGTGATGTTGCATGAAAATTTTCTTCTGGCATTGAACACTTCATTTTTTTTTCAGCAACATTGTTGGTTTTTCAAAGGGTAAAACTAAACCAACATTCCTTTAGGGAACTATTCCCTGTGCTGAAATTCAGTGACTGATAGATACACAGTGCTTATGAAAAGCTTTGGCTTTAAAAGTTGAAACAAACACATGAAACCGAAGCATTTTGCTGATGCTTGTTTTTCTGGGACATGGAGGTATCAGTGGCAATGGCACCAGCTATCTGTTCATTTACTTCCTTTCCTTCACATACAATACTCACATCGCAACTTTTTGGAGCATTCTGAAGTATCTGATCAGCTATGCCACTCCCTTTCCTTGATCTCAATTTTCTGTGCAACCAAAATGTTAAAAAGAGTAATTATCGATTCTTTTCTGATAAATTAACGTCCTTAATTGTTTAAAAAATGTTACACTGATATTTATTTGTATACTATAGTAACCCTTTAATTCTTTCAAAAAAAATTACTCTATAATACCCTTATAAGAGAGATTGCTAAAATTGCTAAAAAAGTTGAAGAGTTGTGTGCACTCACAAGTGTAATTTATTCAAATAAAAATGCTTATACATTGATAGTGTGGCATGCTACCTTATTTGGGATTTGCTGGCTCCAATCACTAGTTTTCTTATTTGAAGAATAGGAATCAGGTCACTGATAGCCTTTGCAATCAAATCACTCTCAATCAAGATGGTGTCCACCTTAACCTGCTTCATATGTTCTTACTTCAAGTCTTGATTTTGGGTGCAATTGGAAAGTACTTTACATTTTAGTTGTAGAATTTAGTACCTTAGAAGCAGAACATAATTGTATGAATTTGTTAAGGAGCTCTCTTCTCTTGCCTCTTTCTTGGGCCATGTAGCTCTCTACCTGCTCAGGACTCACTTGGTCCTTTGGAATCATTCCCACTCCCACTGTCACAACAGAAACACAGTGGCAAGTTAGACACATTCACAAACTCACAAATGCATATGGTTGGATTGGTTAATTGGAATCTTCAACTTGAGAAAATTCTTATTTGCATTCCGACAGGAAAAATCAGAAGAATATTCAACAAACGGGCTTTGACTTTTTGTCCTTGAAAATTCACACTCCTTTATTTCAATCATTTGGACTCTATCTTTAGTCGACATTTTCTACTCTTGGATTATCATATTTTCTAAGCCCTCAAAATTGATTCCTGGGTTATACTCAAGAAACCCAAATGAAAATAAAAAAAATAAAAGAAAAATTAAGAAGTAATCATGTTGACCTTTCAAACTGTGAACCATCTTATACATATCTCTTGCTCCTCTTGGAAACCATTAATAATTATTTTGTGATCTTAAAAACAGCATGGTGGTTAAGACCTCAACCTCACAGGTAGGCCAAGGGTGTGAACAACTTGCACCCATCTACCAAAGAGACAGAAAAGAAAGAATGATTTGAAAACTAAAATCCAAAATTCAAAACAAGAAAATAAATACTTAAACAAACAAAAGGGACATGAGAAATTTGGAAGAAGAGTTACATGGATTTGGAAGGAGCTTGATCTCTGGGAAAACATGTATGAGATAGAGCATGGTGGATGGAGTGGTGAAGTTGCTTAGGGTCCATGACAAGGCTTCGATGCTACTCTGACTCTTTCCGACCGCCACATAGACAGTGTCTTCCTCCTCCTTGTCTTCTTCAGTAATGGTAAGCATAGGGTTAGGAGCATCATTGTTATCTTCCTCTATCTCACTCACAGTGCTGCTTCTTCCAAAGTAGTTGTCCTGAGCTTCATCTGAAGGGTGCAAGGTCTGAGTTAAGGTTTGAGACATTTATATGACTGAAGAGTTGTTGTTGTGTGTTCTCGGCTTTGGTGAAAGGGTAATAATAGTTGTGTTTAGAAGAGAGTTGAAGGTGTAAATGAAGAGAGAAAGTGTGGTGTAAATGAGAGAGAGAAATGTATGGAGTTGAATTAATAGTAGCACCGGCCTCAGAGACAAATTTGAGGGTGTGAAAAGCCATGCCGTTCGTAGACTAGGAAATTTAGTGTTTGAATATCACCTTTGACTTTTATTTTTTTCTAGACCGACCCAAATGTGCTGCATAAGATATTTTGCCACTAAATCAGTAGTTTTTTTTTTTTGGCAAAATTTATGAATTTAGGTATTTTTAAATATTTAAAAAATTATGCATTATTATACTAATTTTTAGTATTTATTGTTTTTTTAAAATTTTATGAAAATTAGATTAATTTTTTTATGTAATAAACATTTTATTACATGTTTTATGTTAAAAATACACACAATAAAAATTGTAAAAAATAAATTTAATATAATAATAATAATAATTTAAGTTAAGAAAAAAATTAAATTTCTTAAAAGAACAATTATTTAGTACTCATTAATCAAGTCATTTAAATAATTTTTTTACAATTATAAAAAAATACAAATTTTACAAAATAAGTAAAAATACTAAAAAAAATTATAAAAAATATAATTATTTTTTAAAAAAATCTAAATTTATAATTACATAATATATTTTTCTTTAAAATATACATTTTATTTAGTAATAAAACTGTAATAATTATATTATTTATGCTATTTTCCTTTTATTAACTAGTTTATCAATTAGATTAAGATGTGATACCCTAATTTTTATGTTCTCACACACTATCAACACATCCTTCCATACATATATTCATGTACTCACTTTTATATTTTAAATATCTATTACTATCACACATATATATAT
>Ga0209489_102511_pt1 | contig 37273 bp, 34 predicted proteins | sample SiratrowhiteBW_FD_187527 | JGI IMG/M metagenome (GOLD analysis project Ga0209489, IMG submission 187527) | Root nodule microbial communities of legume samples collected from California, USA - Siratro white BW (SPAdes) (version 2) | ecosystem: Host-associated > Plants > Roots > Nodule | place... | reverse complement strand
TTTTTTTTTTTTTTTGTTTTCCTTCTCAAAGACCTCAGAAACAATTGTGGACGACTCACATCTAGTAGTTTCTCCTTGGTAGTATTGGGCAATATGTCAAGGACACTCTCTTGAGAAGTTTTCCCAAGATGATATTTGGTGCTCGAGATACTTTTAGTCAATCCGTGAAGGACCTGGAAAAAAATAAATGGCCTTCATTTTCAATAGGAAAGAATATTAAGAAACAAAACAAAACAAAACAAATGTTTCTTGGCAAAATATTGAGAGATTAACCATATACATCTGTCAATTATTAAAAAATGGTATTCTTTTCAAATATAGAATTATGTGACACAAATATATATTACCTTAAGAGCGACCTCGGGACTAAAGAGAGGATCCCTTAATCCAGTAGCTTGGATTTTAGATATTGATGCCCTCAAAGAACCATAGGCTTCCTCGGAACTCAAACTGCATGTCGTTTTCTCCATTCGAGGTTGGGAATCATCTAAAATTTTTACTGCATTAGCTTGTTGGAAATCAAAATAGTCACGAGGATCCTGATTATGAAACAAATGCATTAGTCATAACACTTAACAGATATTTTATCACAAAAAGACGTTAATTATTAATTAGTAAGTTTTTTATGGGGTTTTCTCTTATATGTCCATGGGTAAATGATAATATTAATAAGTCAACTGCAGAAAGTTGTTACTGAAAAAGTAATTATTACATTAAAAGTACAAAAGTTATCCAATTGTTGCTCTTTTAAGAGATTTAAAGCATTCATTAGGGTGTATATAATACTTCCAGACCATGCCCCAATGGGCACACATTTCATAAATCAAGTTATTCACTATAAATATATCACTATAATAAATATGGTTCATCTAATTCTTGAGAAAATGTTCAACCTTGATACAAAGTGGTGCATAACGATGATCATCTTGTGCCTGAAGATCTTCAATCGGGGTCATTTTTGAAATTCTGTTTCGTCTCTCCTCGTCACCTACAACCTCATCAGACTCTGTAGAGGAATGAAATAAGAATTTGCTCCATGTGAATGGAAAGGAAAAGGAAAAGAAAAAAAGTTAGCCATACTAACCCTGTTTTCTCCTAGCAAGAATTTCCGCTACTTTTCTTGGGTGTTCCATCTCCATATCTGCATTTATATTTTGAAGTTTGACTCATCACACCAGACCATATGGCCATAACCAAGTGCAACTATCCAGATGTGAATGCATTTCACTCTCCAAGGTTTCAATTGATTTTGGGAAAATGGTTTTAAAATGTGTCTTACTCTTGATCAAGGTAACACTTAATGACAATAAAATTTATCAACATAATAAGAACAGAAAACAAATTTAAGATTCTTAAAAGCTGAGCTTTTCCAGTTTGCAAATACAATTCTTCACAACCTTTAAAATGTTCTCAAAGAAATTAAGTGAAACAAATAGCATAGAAGAGAGAATATCATAATCCAAACACGTGTGTGAGAAAGTCTCCACCCCCCCAGAGAACAAATAATTAAAAGTCAACTTCAATATGGCTACAGGAGTAGAGCAAATTAATCACAAGGAAATAATCTAATTATGACATGCATTATTAGTATTTGCCAATCTTACAAATTTATTACTGAAGACCATTTTTGCTGATTACAGATACATATTAGACAAAATAAAATTTAGGGAACATATATTATAATATGGGAAGACAAAATATATAGCCAATGTGTGAACAGATTTAAGAATAAAATTATGAAACAATTATTTTAGGTAGACACTGAAAAAAACAATTTGAATAGAGGAAATTACCTAAAGTTTTCCCTTCAAGAACAACTGCACCTTGTCTATTAAGATCTTGCAACAATGTTCTCTTATACAGAGTATTTTGGGCTTCAGATACTTCCTTGCTACCATCTCGGAAGATCCCATGATCCTTCTCACCAAATAGAGCAAAAAAAATGTCAATATACAGAAATTCAATGCAAATCTAGCACTTCTGAACCAGCAGCATAAATAGATAACAGAACATTTGAATCATATTAACTACTAAACGATTAACAGCACAAGGTATGGAATTTGAATGATATATATACACACACGCGCGCACACACACATATATATATATGTGTGTGTGTGTGTGTATCATAACTTTGAGAGCTTTTGTAAACTTGCGGAGGCTCCATAAACTCTCCTAGTAAACTTGCAAGACTTTACATAATATAAAAAATTAAATAACATAATAATAGAACATTTCAACTTCATAAAGCAAAATCACAAACTACAGTAATAAAATAAAAAAATCTGCAAGTACATTACTACTAATAAACAAGATCAAACTACACCAAAACATTCAGAAATCATTCAAAACACAAGTTCTTAAAATGATAGCATTTAAAAAACGAAAGAAGGACTAATGTCATCAAATCTCCATGTCCAATAACATCATCTCCAAAATCACCATCTCTATAGAGCTCTTGAGCTCTTTCTTAGATGAAAAATGTGCATCAAAATTGGCATCCAAAACCAAATTATGAACATCAAATTCATCAAGAGTTGGATTACTTGAACTTCCTCCAACAGATTCAATGTTGCTACCATTGTCTTCATCCCGAGGTTGTTCAACCTAAACATTCTCTTCGTCAACATTATGTCCCTCTTAAGTTAACCATTCATAATCAAACATCATAGCATCATTTTTTCTTATTTGTCTACTTTTCAACTTCGAGTTGTATATCATGTAAAATAAGCCATTCATCTTCTAATGTAAGTGATTTCTCCTCTTTGTATGAACCTAGAAATCACAAAAAATTGATCTTGGAGACAATGCTATCAAAGGATTGGGTATCTATATTTGAAAACATCAGACCTTTATTAGTTTTTTAAACGTTATCATTTTAAGAACTTACTCTTGTATGAATTTAGAATGTACAACACACTTCGTTACTTAAGGTTGAAGCTTGCTATTTTGCTTTATTATGGAGTTGAAATGTTAAATTATTATGTTATTTGTTGGCATTTTAATATTTTTTTATTGCAACTGAAAATTTACTTTAAAAGGGGCAAACTTGCATAAGATGTGAAAAAACACATTGTGAAAGAACTCTAAATGAGATTGAGGAATTGTTTCATTCACCATACAGGAAGATGTGTGTAATCATCTCCTTGGTCTGCTTCCATATCTAAAGTTGGATCAACACGTCGGACCTGCAAACAGACATATTAAGAGAATGCAGCTAAAAGATCTTCAATGAGAATAAGATGAGAAAAAGACCTTCTTTCGAGCTTCAATTTCTAATATCTCATCATCTTTCAGAAAGACAGCAAGATCCTCATCTTCAGCAGCCTCAGCAGCTGCTGCAACCGCATTTTTGGTGCTATGAAGATACTCAGCTTTGAAGTATTTATTCCAGAAATCTACCTCGTTCATCTTGAATTTGGAGACCATGGGGGAAAAAGAAATAATTTAGTAAGCAAAGTGCTTGATATTGCACACAAATTATTACAGAAGATAATAACAAACACTGCAAAGATTTTCAACATACTTTACTAGGTACAAAATTGAGGAATGCCTGGTGGACAGCAGGTTTGAGGGCAAAAATCTGGAAAAAAAAAATGAAAAAAAAAAAATAAGGATAGTACACATTCAAATTTTTCCCTTAAATAAGAAATAAATATTTGAAATAATGAATGAAATACAAGTATAATCAAACCCTCCCAACTAAAGCAGACAAATACTAGGGAACCAGACGTGGCTGAAACATACAATAAAGCTGCATAATCTCTAGTAGAGAAATAAACCTATCACAAGCCCACTAATGCAATAAGAATCCTAAGTCGTAACCCAGCAGCCAGATAAGAAAACGCCTCTAATAAGATTAAGAAACAACTCACAAGGTTGCTAGGTCCAATAGCAAACAAATTGATTCCATAATATATTCTAAAATATGGCAAGATATTCTAACAAAACCATGCTAAAGAAACAACATGCAGAGATAGAAGGAAAAGGGAAAACACATAACATAAACCAAATACCAGTTCCAACCCACAAGATCAAACTGAAAGATATGAAACTCAGACATGCCTCCTAAATGGAGTGTCCTGTGTTCGACACATATCGGACACCGATACTCATACTACGCACGTATCAATAAAGTGTCCAATTCAAAAGATATTCTTTTGGTATTTGACAATTCTAACACATTTCCAACACAATTCTAAAAAGGACTAATACAATATTTTCTAAAACTTCATAAACTTATTGTATAAGTTTATATTATGATTATAGAAATAAGAAACAAATCCTATATATAATAAGGAATATTTAGATTATATATGTTTTTTTTTCACCTTTCGGATTTTAGACAGATGAATTAAATTCATTTTTTGTTATATTTCGCTAATCTTGTTCACAGATGATCTTTCAATACATTAATCTTGATTGTCAATCTATATAATTCATAGTGATGTAATCTGTGTCCTCATGTCCTATATTTTGGAGATTATACGTGTCAAAGTGTCCATGTCCGTGTCTGTGCTAAGTCTAAATTCTAAACTTTAAGTGAGCTCAAAACCACCCTCCTTGAACTTCCAAACCCAAACTTCAAAAATCCTTTTAAAGCATTAGTTAGTGTGGTGACTAATCTTGTAAGTTCCTTTCATCTTCCAATTTGAATTGTAGCCTATGGTTGAGAAACCATCTAACATTCTTAAACAACGAATTAACCAACTTTAACACCCCAAAAAAGATAATTCCATAAGATATAAGACTCAAACAGTTACAATGATACAAAAGGGGTTCATCAAGTGCTAATATATTTTACCTTAAACATTAATTATGCTGATCCTCAGAAATGATAAAAAAAAATGAATGTTTGGTTTTGTTACACAAAAAATTAGACAAGTTAGCTCCCAGGAGTTCCCCAAGGCCAGGGCAGGCCTCCAAGCTCTATGAGTACTTAGAGAGGTACTTACACATTATCCACCAACAAGGTCCTCGCATCAGCAGCAGGACTTGAACTATGTCCTCATGAGATATGAGTCTGGTCCTTACCAACTAGACCAACTGGTCCAAAAATCGAAAGTTATCACCCTATTCATTGACTTGACATCATCAACAACAACAACCGAGTCTTACCCGACCACATGGAAGGAAGCTCAATGCTAGAGGCATAAAGAAACCACCACTTCCTTTTCTTAAGTAAAACTAACTGTTGTATCACTTCCACTTGATATCAATATGATGAACTATTGCATGCACATGAATGTGCAAGAAAACAAAAAAAATGAGAAAACTAAAAAGGTGTGCTACAAATAATTGTATAAAATATCATGCACATGAAAAGGTGATTGTAATTGCATTCTATTAATGGTTGTTGTCATCAAGTTAAAATTTCATGCATAAGCTTTTTGTCTAAATGACCGTCAATATATACCCACCGTGCCCTCTGTTCCGGGCAGTGCATTAAAGTCTAAATAAATACCCATTAGTATAATCACTTATAGCACAGAATCTAAACATTCAATATTTAGCTTAAAATGTAATTAGCCAGAGTAAGAAGCATGCCTGATATTTAATCTCTGGTGTCAACTGAAATTTAACCTGGTTTATCTGAAAAAGAAGAATAAGGGAAAATAACTCGTTTAAAATCATATGCATGCATTAGAAGCCAAAAAAAATCAGAAACTGTTTAAAGATCCTAAACATGGATTTAGAATTCACAAACTCTACATAAAAACTCACTAACAATAAAAGAAGCCTTATCTCACTAGATGGGGGTCGGCTATATACATCAAACTATCTTGTTGAGCTTGTACATTGTTACAGATATGACAAAAAAAATGAAAAAAAAAGGTTATAGGACTTGCTTGGCTATTAATTTTAATATTCAAAATCCAATTTAGGGCCCACATCTCATTACAAATTTTCAAATCATTTTTAAACTCTTAAAAGCCAAAAGTAAATTTTTTCTGATCTCAGTTTTTAGAATTAAGAAAACAATAGGGGAGTTGGACATTAAGAAAACAATAGGGGAATTAAGAAAGAAATTGTCATAGTATTGTTAGACATTTAAAAGCTTCCAAAAGATGAGTTTTTCACACTATTAAGAGAGGAGTAAGATTTTTTATTAACAAAATGCAATTTGGAATTTGAGGTTATTGAGCTGCAGTGTTCTCATGATGACATCCAAGTAAGTAAGTGCACTCATAAAGACAGAGCACCAATGCAGAAGGAGAAGTGGTATCATACCCGTCCATCACTCATAGGCTTTGTGTCAAAGATCAAAGAATTTTTAAAACCAATCCGCTGTTTTAACTTTCTGCTTTCATCTTGATCCAGCAATTTCTGTAGAACATATTTAATATAAAAAGAAGAAATTCATTAAGATGAAGAGAAGAAAGTTACAAGAAAATTGGAGGCTAAGAATAAGATATATTCCATATGAAAACAAAAGTAGAAAAAAGTCAATAGACTGCATATCTATTAGTGAAACCCCTTTAGAAGACCGTATATTTCACACTATTTTATTTGCAAAAAATACTTTACACAGTACTTTTCAACCGTAAAAATTCTTTAAATCATCACAATATCAACGAGAAACCAATCATCAACAACATATGATGGCCTCACTAGAGTTTGAAACTCAATTGATATTTGGAATATCTTTACCTTCTTAGTAGCCCAAAATTCTGATTCTGTAAGCTTACCACTAGCTACAAGTTCCTTATGAAGTCTCTGCAACTTGCTGAAAAAGTTGAACTTTGCCAAAATCAGTAACATTGAAGGAAGTGAGGAATATCTGAAACTAAGATAACTTCTACAGTAGATAAAAATTAATATTGAAAAGTACGAACAGATTGAATTCCTAAGTAATCATACAGCATGGCATCCAAGCAAGAACAACTAAAAATGGACAATTTTAAAGTAATAGCACAATACCAAATAGACCATGTCTAAGTGGTCTTAGTTGCAAAAGAAATTGAATCGTAACAGAACAAGATCACGAATAAACAATTCTTTTTTTGAAAAGTTATAAGTGTCCCGCACCCCGCATCCACCATGAGATATTTCAATAACCTCGGGCAATGTTAACAACTTGTGAGACATAATAACCACCAGTGCTTAAGTACATATTTATAACTGTAACCCCTCTTTCATTTACTTTTAATCACTATTGAGGCGGATTTAATCACTATTAGACAGCTCAATAGCCTCATCACATTTGTGTAAGACATATTTAACCACTAGTGTCATAAATACAGATTTATAATTATATGCTTACAATCATTTACTCTTAACCACATTGAGGAAAGTTTACCAATCATTACTATCAGACATTTCAATAACCTCACAACACAATTTACCACTTGTGAGACTTTTAACTATTAGTGCTACAAGTACAAATATAATGGCATACAATCACATGTATTTACTATTAACCATTTCTGAGGCAAATTTAACCATATTTACATACGTGGTTAACCATGTGTGACAGGTGGACACTGGGTGGAGCATCCCAGCCATGCATTAATCATTACTCCTTTCTTTCAAGGATTAAAGTGCATTATTTTAAAGCAAATACCTATCTTCCTGCAACAGCTTTATCCTGAGCGTCATTTCAGCAGAGCTCAGCTGTTCCTCAGAAATAACTTTCGTAGCTTCTCCTTGCACATGCTTGCTAAGGGCAATACCTGCTCAAACAGATCAAACATCATTATAGGAAAGCTTATACAAACAACCGAAAATAAAAATATAAAATATGGCACAAAGAAAGGGAATAAAAGAAAAATATGTATCATTTTCTACTCTGGCATATGTATAGTCGAGAGAAATAAATATTTAATGCTATGCATCTGAAATCATATTTTAATTACAATCTTCTACAGGTTTAACATGCTTAATTGATAAAAATCAATAAAATTAAACTCTAACTTTGTTACTCTGAGACTTAAGCCCATGATCAAACAAGTAAACAACATAACAGGCTTTCATGATAAGCTACACGATGTGACAACTCAAGAATAACAAAAGCAAGTTAAAGAAGCCCTGAGGATAAAATTTTAAGCATATAGAAATAACAAAACCATGTCTTGATTTGGTTTGGCAGTAGCCAAAGTAAGTTACTTACCCACCAATTCCCGACAAACATGAAGATCCGCAAAACTTTCTAACTCGAATATGTAACTTCCCTGGAACATCAAATTGTAATATAATAAAAATTCATATAAAAGGAAGAGGCATAAGCATGTCAAGTGTAGTATTACCAAGTGAACCAAAGGCATTGAAAATTCAAACTGAGCAGCATTCAAAAGCAAAAGAAGAAAAAAAAATGGAACCAACTCAGCAGCATAAATAGCAGAACAAATGTAGACAAGAGCAACAAGATAAAAAGTAACAAAAGAACAACCTGTGCATGGGTAAGGTTAAGCCATGGCGGTTTGCCTGATCCCTCTTTAGTGTGTTTATGACCTAATTATTTTTCCAGCAGAGCAAAAAGAAAAAATGACAATCAAAAGTAATGCATATGCGGTATCAATGAAAACACTGAGATTGTGAGGTCAATAACTTTCAGAGGTCAATAACTTCCACAAAATTCAATAACAGTTCATATTAACCTTCACAACCAGTTTAAGGAAAGAAAACATGAAAACAAGAAGTCAAAAATACTCTTTATAAATCTGAACTCCACATCGAGCTTGTTGTTGGAGGTAGGATCATTAGGCTTGAAAACGAACTTTTCTTGAGTCTGCATAAAGAGCGAAGGAAATTCCATAAAAATCTCACGCGAAAACGAAATTTCACAAAATACCGAACAAATTGAAAATGCCAATGCACCAATCTGAGGACGCCGGGGGTGCCAGGGTCTTTGACGGTGGCTTTGTATTTGACACGCTTAACCACTTGCCCCGACGACATCGTTTCGAACTCCGATTGCGCGTACTGTTCAGAAGATTAATCTGCAACCAAACAGAAAAGAAATCCAGAATCAGAAACAGAAGCAGAAACACGAAGTTCGCGAGCGAGTGGTGATTGAAAAATAAGCTATACTCCGCATTGGATTGATTAAGAGTTCACGAGAATCAGCGATGAAGAGAGGAGAGAGAAGAACGGCGCAGTGTAAAGCGAAGACGATGAATTATAATTACTATGCTTCTGCTTTTCCTCAGTCTCTTATTTTCACAAATAGGATCATCGATGATGATGCTTTAAATTAACCCTGTAAAATTAACTTTGGATCCAAAACTTGTTACGGCGGTTAATTTTTTTTTTCATATAAAATAATCAATATGTTATGTAATTTAATTTTTTAATTATTCAGAATTATAAATTCACAATTTTGTATGTAGATTATTTTAAAAGCATCCAAAATTTTTGGTTTGTTAAAAGTAAACAAACAAAACCTCTTGTGGCATTGTGGTTTTGCTATTTTAAGACAGAAGCGTCGCATACTAAAAGCAAAATTTTATGTATTTTTCGAGCTAAACACAATATAAATAAAAGATGAAATAATGGTGATATGTTATGATATAAATAGTACATGAAAATTACTATATTTTATAACCTTAATTTATTAAACATGATCTGTTATAAGTTAAAAGAAAAAAAATATATCAGCTGATATTTTTCGAATGAAAATGTATCTTGAATGGTTGAAGTAGACACTACTGACGAAAGTACGTGTTAAAAACATTATTGACTAAGAATTAAAAATTTATTAAAGAGGAAATTGAAACTGTAGAAAGTTAAGAATAAAAAAAATGAGAAATGAAAATATAAAATGTTATTAGATGTATTGAGTTGTGTTCAAATCTATTTTATCTCTTTTTTTATTATTAAAATACATGTAACATCTCAAAAATTATCTATAACATCTAATTAGATCGGTGGTTAAAACATAATGCACTATATATATATATATATATATATATATATATATATATATATATATATATATATATATATCATACATTAACATTGTATTTTAAAAAATTTTCTTCTTTAAAGGAAAATAAAATATAACTATTACATTTACGTATATATACATATAAACAAAATAAGAGTTTTTCTAAAAACATCGTAGTAGAAACAAACACACCACACAAACAAAAAAGGGTAAGCTAATAATTCAAAATATCTCAATTAATCTCAAATAATCACAAGTATACACCATTTAACACATAACAATCAATTGACAACATCTATCATCAAACTCAAGACATCATATAATATAGACAAACTCAATCTACTTCTGAAAGACTCGTGCATTGAATAGACCCCGAGATTTGCACATGTCATATTACTCCCAATTTGTGTGTCTCATCTCATTACCATTAATCTTATATCACAGGGTTAATCCATATGACTGTCCCGACCAGCCCTCTTTCAAGTTGTAGTTTCAGTCATATGAACCTCCTTCGACTCTCACCACCTAGTAATATTCATCTATTTGATTCATATTACTAGTAGAGTCAGGAGGATATCAATTGTTAAATCAGATCCTTAGACAATGCACATCCTATTTCTCAACACAAATGTTCTCTTTCCTGAAAACACTATGCCTATAAATCACATATAATTCATATCATACATCATCAATTTTCATTAATCTGTTCATTCACTTTCCATTTCAATTTCAATAATCTCAATAAAACTTCACCACTTTATATAATTGTACAATATCAAATACAATTCCTCAATCAATCATGCATAAAGATATATCAACAGGTCATACCTATCAAAGTCTTATCACAAGTCATATTCAATCCATTAAACAACAATCAAAAGTTCTCACATATTACTTTCGAACATCATTATTCAAATCAGATCAATCAATCACATCAAATCGAGATAAACAATCAAATATATTCAGTGCTCAAGAACCAGTCAGACCTACAAGAGACAACACTGATAATCACATATTCAAGTCTTTTATCCTAAAGTTTTATTTGAAAGTAACTAATTAGTATAAAACAAGTTACTAGCTTCCCTTACCTAAGATGACGATCTCTAAAACAAGTATTCCAAACTAGTTAGTATAGCATTAACCAATCTCTAGGGATCTATAACAAGTTATTAAAACAAAATCAAATTTTAGTATAATCTCAATCAAGTTGAGGGAAATACTTTTCTTAATTGTCCTTACTAAGATTGATGACAAAAAACCTAAGGAAAAACAAAGATTAAAGGATCTTTAGAGCAAATAAGAACTTACTTTGTTTGAGATTTTGATTGGTTAGAAATGATCCCTAACTCTTCAGCTACTACGAGGTGTGATCAAATTCTAAAATAGATGAGATATGGAGAGGAAAAATTAAAGAGAAGGGAGAGCTTGGTTGAGGGAGAGAGGAAATAGAAAAAAAGAAAAATCAAGGTGTAGAGGTCGTGTGCCTCTGTTTTTCTTTTTTTTTTAAATCGTGCCTTACAATTATCCCTAACAACAAAATTTTCGTCATCGAAAATTGACTTACTAGCAAAGAGGTGAGGGTGAGATTCCCTAACAATCTCCTCTAACTCCCAAGTGGAATCAGCAGACCGAGCATTCCACAACACTTTTACCATGCTGATGGTCTTGCTCCTGAGTTGTTTGATTTGTCGATCCTTAATTCTAACTGGTTTAGCTTCAAAGCTTAAATTGTCTTTGATATGTACTTCATCCATCTCTAGAATATGACTAGAATCAGACACATACTTTCTCAACTGAGACACATGAAATACATTGTGTAGGTTGGCTAACTGATGTGAATTCCTCGCACAAATTTGCATAGAAACGTTAATTATGTGACGTAAGATTAGAAAAATACGAGATATGAAGTTAAGAAAGATTGGACAAAATCTGAAAAAAAAAATAACAATACATAAGAAATAAAGAACAAGGATTAGATTCGAGTAAAGGAAAGGATGGACGCCACAAACGATTGACGTTTGATAAGCCCTTACGAACGCCACAAGAATTGGGGAATTCTTGATAAGATAAGATGATTCAAGATAGAACCCTAGCAGAGAATATCTCACGCTTCTGTAAAGAAAGACAACCAAAAGTTCCTCTTTCATTTAGATCCAAATGATTTATAAAATATGTTCGCAAGTACTAAAAGCATATAAAAGATAAATAAATTATCAATATTATAAATCTAGATAAAATGCTTCTGTGGTTAATAGAGACCTAAAGAAGTCAAAAGGTCTTGGTCTCAAAATCAGCCCTAGACATTTTATGATCACTATTATTATTTATTTATTTTTTTACCTATTGGTCTTTAATTATTAGGACATTTTGAATTATGATGGCCTCTAAGTCTTTCTCTTGAGCTGCAACTTCAAAGATTGTTGCCACCACTTGTTATAATGACTCTTCTACCTTCTTAGTCATTGCTCTAGTCATAGGACCTCCCAATCCTTGCAAAGATTCTTCAATTGGAGTTTCAACTTGGACTTGGGCCTGGATGTCCTCATCATTCCCTCCCCTCCTTCCTGAAATGCACCCAAACCCAATCACCAGGTTAAAAAATTACCTTTCTCCTTCCTTTATTTGCATGCTTAGCATAACTTTCCACTTTCTTCTCAATTTGTGTTTTTACCTTCTCATGGATCTTCTTCACAAATTCAGCTTTTGCCTTGCCACCCTAATGCTTCAAAACAAAATCTTTAGGCAATGGCAATAAATCAAGAGGACTTATAGGGTTAAATCCATAAACAATTTCAAATGGAGAAAATTGAGTAGTACTATGGACTGCCTTAGTATATGCAAATTCAACATGAGCTAAAAATTCTTCCCAAGACTTAATATTCTTTTTAATTACAGCCCTTAGAAGAGAAGAAAGAGTTCTATTTACTACCTCAGTTTATCCATCAGTCTGGGGATGACAAGTAGTGGAAAACAAAAGTTTAGTACCAATCTTACCCCATAAAGCCCTCCAAAAGTGGCTTAGGAACTTAGAGTCCCTATCACTCACAATACTCTTAGGTAATCCATGGAGTCTTACCACCTCTTTGAAGAACAAATCTGCCACATGACAAGCATCATCCACCTTTTTGCATGGTATGAAATGAGCCATCTTAAAGAACCTATCAAGCACAACAAAAATGGAATCTTTGCCACTTTTAGATCGTGGCATACCTAAAACAAAATCCATGGAAAGGTCAGTCCAAGGGCAATCAGGAATAGGCAGAGGAGTATACAAACCATGTCGCATGACCCTTGATTTTGATCTTTTACAAACGAGACACTTTTCACACCACTTATGCACATCATGTTTCATGTGTGGCCAATAAAATTGCTCATGCAATATGTCTAAGGTCTTTTGAACCCAAAATGACCTATTAAGCCCCCGTCATGTGCCTCTTGACAAGTAACTCTCTAATAGAACTTTTAGGCACACAAAGTCTTTTGTCCTTTAGCAAATACCCATTATGTCTAAAAAAATCATTTTGGGCAGCAAGTGCACATGAATGATAGATATGAGAAAAATCAGAATCATGTTTATACAACTCCTTAATATGCTCAAAACCAATGAATTTAGTTTCCAAGGAAGTAAATAGGGCATACCTGCGTGATAGTGCATCTGCTACCACATTAGACTTACCCTTCTTGTGCTTGATCACATATGGAAATTGCTTAAGGAACTCAACTCATTTAGCATGTCTCTTATTCAACTTGCCTTGTCCCTTTAAATACTTCAAGCACTCATGATCACTGTGAATCACAAACTCTTTGGGCAAAAGATAATGCTGTCATGTTTGCAAAACTCTTACAAGGGCATACAATTCCTTATCATAAGTAGGATAATTAAGTGCAGCTCCATTTAATTTCTCACTAAAATAAGCAATTGGATGACCATCTTACATTAAAATAACACCAATGCCCACATTAGATGCATCACATTCTAATTCAAAAGATTTTGCAAAATTAGGCAATGCAAGTATGGGCGCATGAGTAAGCCTATCCTTAAGGGCAACAAAGGCTTGTTCTTGTTTTTTCCCCACTTAAATCCCACATGTTTCTTAACTAGCTCATTAAGAGGTGTAGCAATAGTACTAAAGTCCTTCACAAACCTCCTATAGAAACTAGCTAACCCATGGAAACTTCTCACATCACTTACACTCTTAGGAGTTAACCACTCTTGGATTACTTTTATTTTCTCTTTATCTACATGCATTCCACTAGAATTAACTACAAATCCCAAGAAGACCACATGATCTTGACAAAAAGTGCATTTTTCTAAATTAGCATACAACTTTTCTTTCCTAAGAACATGCAAAACAAATTTCAAATGTTCTAAATGCTCCTCTAAACACTTACTATACACAAGAATATCATCCAAATAAACTACCACAAATTTCCTAAAAACCCTCTCAAAACATGGTTCATCAACCTCATGAACGTACTAGGTGCATTGGTTAACCCAAAGGACATCACCTTCCATTCATATAAACCATATTTTGTCTTGAAAGTTGTCTTCCACTCATCACCTTCTCTAATCCTAATTTGATTATATCCACTCTTCAAATCAATTTTAGAGAAGTACCAAGATCCATACAACTCATTAAGAAGATCATCTAACCTGGGAATGGGATGTCTATACTTGATGGTGGTGTTGTTAATGGCTTTACAGTCAGAACACATCCTCCAAGTTCCATCCTTCTTACGCACTAAAATCACTAGAAAAACACATGGGCTCAAACTTTTTGTGACCCATCCTTTGTGAATTAAGTCCTCCACTTGTTTTTAAATCTCCTTGATCTCTTGTGGATTACTCTTATAGGCTGGCCTATTGGGTAATACAGCTCCAGGAACTAGATCAATGTGATGTTCAATCCCTCTCAAAGGTGGTAAACCGGGTGATATTTCCTTGGAAAAGACATCTTCAAATTCCTGTAAAACTGAATCAACACCACTAGGAAGTTTGTTAGAAACATTAGAATTCAAATTGAGTTCTTTACAATAAAGCATGTAAAGTGTCTATCTTGTTAGCCAAGCTCTTTTTACTTCCCTCACTTTTACTAACAAACTCTCTTTTCTCTCTTTCTTTTTCACTTTTCTTTTCTTTCTCTCTCAATTTTTTGTTCTCTTGCTCTCTTTTCTCTCTCAATTTGTTTTGATCCTCACACATCTCTCTAGGAGACAAAGGTACAAGTGTAACTTTTCGCTCATTATGCACAAAAGAATACTTGTTAGAGTGTCCATCATGATTAGCCCTTTTGTCAAATTGCCAAGGCCTTCCAAGAAGCACATGGCTTGCCTCCATTGGTACCACATCACATAAAACAGAATCATGATAGTTTTCAATAGAAAAACATATTCAGTTTTGAAACCGATCTTGAACTAGCAACATTAATGCAACTCCCTCCATCAATAATCAAGGAACAAACCTTATCTTGAATTAGACACCGTGTATGGAAGATGTTCTCTCTTCGACTTCTTTCATTCTCCTTTGAAAGATTTCCCAATAACCTCCTCACCATAAATAGATCTCCTTCAACTGCAAATTCTTCATCATACTCTTCTTCACTTTCTATAGCAGATTCTGAAGAGGATTCACTAACAATCTCTCCATCTTTAGCCAACATGTTCCTTTTAGTTGGACATTCAGAAGCTATGTTACCTCTCCCCAAACATTTGAAACATTTAATATCACTAGTTCTTGTTTTATTTGGAGCCTCATTGGACTTATTTTGTGTCCTTTGAGGGGTAATAGCAGATGTATTGGATGAAGTAGCTCCCTTCTTCTTTGATTTGTCTTTCCAACCTATTTGGTAAAAGTTAGAAGAACCTCTCTTCATGGTGCCTTTTCTCTTGAGTTGTTGCTCTACCTTGATAAGTTGATGCACTAATTCTTCCAACTCAACATAATTTTACAACTCCACAACATCTCTAATGTCACTATTCAATCCATGTAGAAATCTAGCCATGGTTGCCTCCCATTCTTCATTGATTTTGGCTCTAACCAAAGCCACCACCATCTCCTAATGATACTCATCTACACTCTTACTACCTTGTGTAAGCCTTTGTAGCTTGTTATGCAAGTCCCTATGAAAATGGGATGGGACAAGCCTCCTTCTCATCAATATCTTCATTTCCTTCCAAGTATTCACCAATGGATTTTCATATCTTGCCCTCTCTTTTTGCAATTGGTTCCACCAAATGAGAGCATAATCAGTGAATTCCATGGCTGCCACCTTCAATGGTGAAGAATTACACAATGGTTTCACACAATGCAAAACTCTAGATGCTCTCAATAGCAAATTGACAATAGACACTCAGTATATTTCTTCAATGTATTATATGATGTATTTCTCTTTTTGCTTCTTCTTGTTATGTATACTTCAACTTGAACTTGCTCCTCTATATAGCTTTATAAAAACTAGCCGTTGAGATGCTTGAACAAAGCAATCTTGACTTTCTAATGTATGGAGCTCAAACTGAAAATATTTCTCTAATATTTTATACTACATTAAACTTGATTAATTCTGTATCAAAAATAATTTAAGATAACATAGAGAAATTATATTTGAGATACTTATTAATAATTTGAATAATTTCCATTATGAACAGATCTGAACATTAAAACACAATATGATATAAAATCAAGTAATCACATTTAAATATTTCATAATAATTTGAATAATTTCCATTATGAACAAATCTGAACATTAAAGCACAATATGATATAAAATCAATTTAAATCAAATCAATAACATATAAAAGTAAATAGTAAGAAAACTTATCTCTTTATGAACCATGTGTCTCCTGCTTTAATAATAATAATAATAATGTTAAATGTGTAATGTGTATAAGTCATCAAATATAAATGTATACTTGAGTTTTGTTATCATCAAAACTTTGTCAAATGATTTGATCCTTTAAAGGGACTTTGGACCGTCTAATGTTGAACAATACATGGTCTCCAACTGCAAACTCCAAAGGCTTCCTCCTTTGATCTGCATAAGACTTATGCCTACTCTGGGAACTCTTCATCTTCTCTTGAATTTGTTTCACCTTCTCAGTAGTCTAATGAAGCAACTCTGGTCCTACCAACACTATTTCTCCATCCTGATACCAACAAAGAGGAGTTCTACACTTCCTGCCATACAAAGCTTCATACGGTGCCATCCCAATACTGGTATGATAACTATTGTTATATGTAAACTCCACCAAAGGCAACATCTCATCCCAAACACCCAAATGATCCAGCACACAAGTCCTCAACAAATCTTCCAAAGATTGGATCGTTCGCTCTGACTGCCCATCAGTTTGAGGATGATAGGCAGAACTCATTCTTAACTTGGTTCCCAAAGCATGTTGAAGAGTTTGCCAAAACCATGATGTAAACCTAGGGTCTCGATCAGATATTATGCTAGAAGGCACTCCATGCAATCTCACGATTTCCTTAATATATATCTAAGCCAACTTGGCCATAGATATTCTCAGATTCACAAGTAGAAAATGAACACTCTTAATCAGCCGATCAACTATTGTCGCAACCAAAAATCACGACAGGAGACGAAGATCCAAAAAAGTATAAAAAAAATGGTGAAAAGAAAAAGATAGAGTCGCCACCATAGTTATTTATTGGAAAACTACGGAAAAACCACAAAAAAGGAAAAGGAAATGGTCTTCGAATCAGAAAAGAGTTCGGGAGTCGATTACGCGTGGGGAAGGTATTAGCACCCCACGCGCCTGTCCTAAGACAATACCTTTAATTGAATTAGTAAAATCAAATGTGGTTTATTAAATATTTATTTTCCCAAAAGTAAAAGATAAATAATAACAAAATAAAAATTTTTAATTTAAAGGACCCGACAAGGATTGACCTTGTTCCTACGTATCAACATCCATAGAGGTAAAGAATCAGGGGTTACGTAGTTCTAAAAGACAGTTGGGTTGTTTAAGAAATTGATGTTTTTTTTATTATTTTATTTTTAAAAAAAATTCATATATTTTTATTTTTTGTTTTGAAAATTGAATTTTATTTCAGAATATCATAGACGCGTGCGGCCTTTTGATAATCCAAATTAAAATTAAAACTCCTTACATTAAGTTTCGTGTGACGCGTGCGGTCATTTAAAACTTAAATTAAGAAATATTATTTTATTTTATATTTTTTTTAAAAAAAAAGGAATTCCGCCTGACGCAAATGGTCATTTGGAATTAAAATTTAACAAAGCAAATGTTATTTATATATGAGAATTAAGTTTAAAAGAAATAACTCAAATGCTAAACTTTTAAAGCTTTGTTTAAAGGAAATTAAAGGGTAAATTTGTAATTTAAAAAATTCAGTGGGTGCAGCTCTTAATTAATGGGGGTGCAGCGAGTAGTTCCAATAAATCAGAAAATCCACTTAACTATTGAGGGTATTTTGGGTATGGTAAGAATGAGGGGTGTAGGCACAAATATGGGAGGTGCAAGAAGCACCCCCACTATCCAACAATTGGGCTAGGGGCTTTTTAGGGTATTTGGAATAGGCGCAGGTGTAGTGTTCAAATATAGGGGGTGCAAGAAGCACCCCCACTAACCCATTAGGGTTAGTAGCGCACGCATGGCAGCAGCATGAAGTGACAACGGCAGCGTAGTGGTCGACGAGCGGGGTTGATGGCGGCGGCGGCGTGAAGTGATGACGGCGACGGTGCACGTGGATTGACATTGTGTGGATGTGATTTGGAGTGGCTTATGGAGGTTTGACGATGCAGGCAAGGTAGCACTTAATGACATGGAAACGTGTCTTGTGGGAAAGACATGGTGGAGGCGCGACGGCTCGCGGTGAAGGCGCGGTGGAGGCACGGTTGCAGCGTGGCGTGCGGAAACCATATGGAGGTGAGATTCAGTTGAGGATGGACAGTATTGATAAGCATTTGAATCTGTTTTGGGAGAATGTAACAATATAATCAAGGTGGCTGAATTGGTCTAAGGTGCCAGTTTCAGGTGGTCTGATGGAAGTGTTTTTTCTTTAATTTATTCAAGCGCAGCAAATATACGCAGTTCAAGTTCAATTAACGCAGGCTATGGCAATTTGGATGGTATCAAGTTCAATTAACGCACAACAACAAAAATAATGAACGGTGTGCAACTATAAATTACAAGAAGATGATGAACAGTGAAGAACGGTGAAGATGATGAACAATGATGATGAACAGTGAAGAGCGGTACGGTGTGCAACAGTGAAGATGATGAACATAAAATACAAAATCACATGAGTGTAATGAACAGTGGAGATTATATTAACTCACAAGATGATATTTCCTTGCTCTTCCACCTCTTCTCCCTTTCCAAAACCTCTCGATCCAAATCCACGTTTTTTCTCCCTTTTTGTTTTTTCCGCCCTCTGATCTCCCCTGTGAGTGCGTATATATCCCCCTAAAAACCGTTAGGATCCTCTCCTTTTTGTTGATCCTTTACTGTGCCTTACCCTCCAGAATCTTCCCTCCAATTTGTTATCATCATTTTTATCAAAAAATCTTCTCCACTCTCCTACTGCCACGTGGCAAATAAATTTTAATTTATTTATTCTCCTTTTTTTAAACTTAAACCTATCTTAAACCTATTTTAAGCATTATTTAAATTTTATTTTATCTACTTATTTTTCGATTCAAATTACTTTTAACTAGTCAATTATTTTTCTTTCTACAAAATAAACACATATATTTTTTTAACAAGAATTTTAATCTATTTGGATTAATTAGTTTAATTAATTATATTATCTTCAAAATTATGAATAAATCAAAAATTAACAAAAAAATTTATTGATATATTTTTTCTTTTTATCCGGACAAAATCGGGTATGGACAACTATCACCCACACTGCATCATGAAAACAAAATGCATAACAATGCTATCCCATTTCCCTTAGGAATATCCAACTGTTGCAATAAACCACCAGGCTTCTAATGCTCTACCTTAGCTTTTTGACATGTTAGGCATGCAACCACATACTGAGCTATGTCTTTCTTCATACCTGACCACCAAAAGGACTCCTTCAAATCCTAATACATCTTAGTCATACCTGGGTGTAAGCTAAGATGACTTTTATGACCTTCGTCAAAAATCATTCTCTTCAGCTCCTTATCTGCAGGTATACACAACCTACCCTTGAACCTCAACAACCTATAAGCTCCCAACTCAAAGTTTGTTGCTTTCTCTGATCCTAACACATCCACAAAATGTGCCTTAGATTAGAATCCTCCAACTGCTTCTCCTTGATTCTTCCAAAGAACTCATTAGTTATAGTTAACCCACCACAACTAATATGATCTATGTGAAACTTCACCTCCAAATTCAAATCTCTGAACTGCTCAATCAATTTCTGCTCTTTAATCATCAAAGCTGATATATAAACTGATTTCCTACCACCACATTAGCTTTCTTCGGATGATACATTAGCTGGAAGTCATAGTCTTTCAAAAACTCCATCCACCTTCTCTGTCTCATGTTCAGCTCTTTCTAATCAAACAAGTATTTCAAACTCTTGTGATCACTGAGCACTTAAAACTAAACCCCATATAAGTAGTGTCTCCAAATCTTCAATGTAAACACCACAACTGCCAACTTTAAGTCATGAGTAGGGTAATTTTTCTCATGAACTTTGAGTTGTCTTGAAGCATAGGCCACTACTTTCTTCTCCTACATTAAAACACCACCCAAACCCTGATGTGAAGCATCGCAATAAACTTCAAATGATTTATTGGTATCAAGAATCACCAACATAGGAGCACTAGTCAACCTTTTCTTCAACTCTACGAAACTTTCACACCTATCAGTCCATGCAAAACATTGATTTTTGCGAGTCAGTTGTGTTAAAGGTGTCACTATCCTTGAAAAATCTTTAATGAACCTTCGATAATAACCAGCTAAACCTACAAAGCTCCTTATCTCGGTAACCGTCTTAGGACATTCCCATGTAACACTGCTTCCACTTTAGTTGGATCTACGGAGATCTCTTGACCTGAAATCACATGTCCTAAAAAGTTCACCTTTTCCAACCAAAACTCACACTTAGAGGAATTGTATAATATCATATACAATTCCTCAATCAATCATGTATAAAGATATATCTACAGGTCATACCTATCAAAGTCTTATCACAAGTCATATTCAATCCATTAAAAAACAATCAAAAGTTCTCACATATTACTTTTGAACATCATTACTCAAATCAGATCAATTAATCACATCAAATCAAGATAAACAATCCAATATATTCAGTGTTCAAGGATCGGTCAGACCTACAAGAAAGACTTGAGCACTGATAATCACATATTCAAGTCTTTTATCCTAAAGTTCTATTTGAAAGTAACTAAGTAGTATAAAACAAGTTACTAACTTCCCTCACCTGAGATGACGATCCTAAAACAAGTCTTCCAAACTAGTTAGTATAACACTAACCCAATCCCTAGAGATCTAGAACAACTAACCCAATCCCTAGAGATCTAGAACAAGTTATCGAAACAAAACAAAATTTTAGTATAATCTCAATTAAGTTGAGAAAAATACTTTTTTCAATTGTCCTTACTAAAATTGATGACAAAAACCTAAGAAAAAACAGAGATTAAGAAATCTTTAGAATAAATAAGAACTTATTCTATTTGAGATTCTAATCGGTTAAAAATGATCCCTAACTCTTCAATTACTAAGAGGTGTGATATTCTAAAATAGATGAGTCATAGAAAGAAAAAATTAAAGAAAAAGAAAAACTTGGTTAGGAAGACAGAGAAAACGTGTGCCTCTGTTTTTTTTTTTTTTAAATACCGTGCCTTAGAATAGAAGTGAGATTAAAAAATTGTATCTTAGTAAAATTCAAGCGATAATATTTTTTTTTGGTAAAACTATTTTTAAAAAAAAAAATGCAATAGTTGTTATTGTTTTATGACTTTGAAGTGAATGAAAGGGAAATCACGAGATATAGGATAAAGTAATTCTACTTTGTGGAAATGCATTTTATTTTTTCAACTTTTTATTACAAAATTTTGATATATTTATGCGTAAACTTTTGCTTAAAATACAGTTAAAAACAAAAAGAAAAATTGTTTATATTATATTATATTTTTAAAATATTAAAAATGACATTTTTATAATTGAAAAGAAAAAAAAAAATGGAACAACCAGAAATATCTCCGACAGAATTTGAAACAAGGAGTTGTACCATATATAGTCCACAATACGGTTCCCTCTGAAACTGAAAAACCAAAATCTGAAATAGCGAAACTTCGACATCTCTCATGTTGTGTTTTGCGCTGAACTAACACTGAAGTGTTCTTCTTTCTGTTCGTAGCAATGTTGCTGAAGCTGCAGCTATTATACACCCACACACCTCTCCTCTTAAACGTAAACGCGGTTCTTCTGTCAGAGAAGCCCGAGCAAGTTACCCCCACAAGCAGAAAACAGAGGCTCCCTCTTCATAACGGAACCGGCACGGTGAAGCCAGAGACCAACTTAAAGAAACGCTGTCCAGTGCAGAATTCGGAAGAGGGTGTTCCCAGAAAGAGCAAACCGGAGAAGTCGCACACCAAGTGTTCGACGAAACGCGTCTCGTACGGTGGGTGCATTCCCGCGATTTTAGAAGCCTTGGATGCGGTTCTCGACGTGGACGAGGCTCTTGGGCCGTGGGAAGACAAGCTTAATAACAAGGAGAGGAGCATTATTTTGAAGGAGCAGGTGAGGTGGGATAGAGCTTTGGAGATTTTTGAGTGGTTTAACCAGAAAGGTCACGAATTGAATGTGATTCATTACAACATCATGCTGAGGAGTCTCGGCAGGGCACGCCAGTGGAGACGCGTGGAGAGTTTGTGGAATGAGATGAATGCCAGAGGCATTGCTGCCACCAGTTCCACTTATGGAACTTTGATCGATGCCTATAGCAAAGGAGGGCACAGAGACGAGGCGCTTTTTTGGCTTGACATGATGTTGGAAAATGGGGTGGAGCCTGATGAGGTTACTATGGTGATTGTTGTTCAGGTATATAAGAAAGCAGGAGAGTTTCAGAAAGCCGAGGAGTTTTTCAAAAAGTGGTCTTCGGGAAAACCTTTGAGGAGCAAAAGCAAACCTTTGAGAAACAATGATGAAGTGGTGGATACTCGGGAATTGGATGAGAGGGTGGCTTGTGCTAATGTTTCATTCAGCTCGCATACTTATAATACCTTGATTGATACGTATGGAAAGGCTGGTCAACTTAAAGAGGCGTCTGAGACTTTCATGGAGATGCTTCAACGAGGTGTGGCACCAACTACAGTGACGTTCAATACGATGATTCACATTTGTGGAAACCATGGACAATTAGAGGAAGTGAGTTCGCTTGTCCAGAAAATGGAAGAGCTACGATGCTCTCCAAACACAAGAACGTATAATATTCTTATCTCTCTTTATGCTAAGCATGATGATATAGGTATGGCAACGAAGTATTTTGAAACAATGAAGGAGGCCTGCCTCGAGCCTGATCTTGTGAGTTACCGTACTCTCTTGTATGCATACTCGATAAGGAAAATGGTTCATGAAGCAGAAGAGCTTGTAAAAGAGATGGATGAGCGGGGTCTTGAAGTTGACCAATATACCCAGTCTGCATTGACTAGGATGTACATAGAAGCAGGAATGCTCGACAGGTCCTTGCTATGGTTTCTGAGGTTTCATCTAACTGGAAATATGACATCTGAGTGCTATGCTTCCAACATTGATGCTTATGGGGAACATGGGCATACTTTGGAAGCTGAGAAAGTCTTCATTTTGTGCCAAGAACGGAAGAATATCGGTGTCCTCGAGTACAATGTGATGATTAAAGCTTATGGCGTGGGGAAATGCTATGAGAAGGCATGTCAATTGTTTGATAGTATGGAGAAACATGGTGTAGTTGCAGACAGATGCAGCTATACATCTCTCATACAAATTTTGGCCTGTGCTGACCAGCCACATATTGCCAAAACTTATCTGAAAAAGGTGCAGGAGGCAGGGCTAGTAAGTGATTGCATCCCATACTGTGCAGTGATTTCTAGCTTTGCAAAATTAGGCCAGTTGGAAATGGCTAAAGATTTATATAGGGAAATGATTAACCATGGTGTGCAGCCTGATGTTATTGTTTATGGCATATTGATCAATGTTTTCTCTGACGTTGGAAGGGTTAAAGAAGCCATCAATTATGTTGATGAAATGAACAAAGCTGGCCTGCCAGGGAATACAGTTATATATAATTCTCTGATCAAATTGTATGCAAAAGTTGACGACCTGGAAAAAGCAGAAGAAGCATACAAGTTGCTTCAATTATCAGAAGAAGCTCCTACTGTATATTCTTCAAACTGTATGATTGATCTTTATGTAAAGCGATCAATGGTTGACCAAGCAAACAAGATATTTGAGACATTAAAGGAAAATGGAGCTGCAAATGAGTTTACGTTTGCGATGATGCTGTGTTTGTATAAGAAAATTGAGATGTTTGATGAAGCCATTCAAATTGCAAAGCAGATAAGAAAATTGGGACAATTGACAGATTTGAGTTATAACAATGTGCTTAACCTGTATGCTATTGCTGGCAGACCCAAGGAAGCAATGGAGACTTTTAAGGAAATGTTAAGAGCTGCCATTCCTGTTGATAATTGTAGTTTTAGATCGCTTGGAAATCTCTTGCTGAGATATGGAGTATCAAGGCAGGCTGTTGGCAAATTAGAAGTTTTGGCGAAAAAGGGGGCTTCCGACGGTTTGCTGGCGTGGATGTCAGCACTCTCAAGTGTTCTTGAAGTAGATGATTATGATCCTGACTAGATATATCATTTCTGTAACTTATACCTTGCTTAATCAAGCTTGCAGAGCTCAGTTGATTGCTTAAAGGACACGTGAATTGGACCAGGTTGACAAGTTGCACCCATTCCTTCACCAATTCAAATTTCCTTCTGACTCTGGATGGTGGTATGAAGATCACCTTGTACTTTTTGCCAAATACAGACCAAGAAATGCTAAAGCCTGAGACTTTGAACCAATGACATCCAGAAAGAATCCAAGAAAAATCTATAAATTTGGATGGACTATGATATAAACTCAAGTGTAAATTGTAGAAAAAATAGTGTATTTCATGAAACCCTCGTATAAATTTTCTGTAAGTAAATTCCCTTTTTCAGAGTGATAGTAAGTAGATTGGTAGTATGCTCAACTTGTTTTATTTTTACTATGTTCTGTTATCACTTCATAAAAATCACGTTCTTCTTTTTGAAAGTATTCGTCTCATGCACTGTTTGAATATAGAGACAGAGAGTTATTTTGATCGTTTTTGTATAAATTTCTTTTGTTCTATCAAATAAATAATTTCTCAGTAGAATATTAATGTCGAAGCACTTCAACGGCTGACGTAGATTGTAATTGGCAGTTCTTCGTTTTGACATCGGAAACAACATTTCTTCACGAAAATATGATAGAATAAAAATAATCTTTGAAATGGAAAATAAGACTATCACCACTCCTTTGTTTTAATAAATATAAACACGACATAATATTAGATAAATGACGCACTATTAATAACTCACTTTAAAAACCATTTTAAAAGCCTCTTTAGTTAAAGCTAATATGGCAAAAACGAAATGTCAACTAATAATTGAAGGTTTGCAATGTCAGAAAAATAACAAGTTTAATCTACTGAAATTATTACGGGACCATCTTTCAATTGATGATTTCAGAGTGGAACAATGTTCAATCATAATACGGAATCTGAAAAATGTTTCAGATGTTCCCTCAATTTCATTGCAACAACAATCACAAATTTCTCTCCCTACATTTTTTATCTCTACCTATGATTACATGGATGCCTTCCGTCAACAAATAAGAAAAAAAGGCAAAATAGTGGTGAAACACCCCTCCACTCCAAATCCAACGAAAAGAGCTAGTGAAAATAGCCCCTTAATAATCCATGCCACCCATGCCACCACCCATGGCAGGAACTTCTTTATCGTCCTTCGGGAGTTCAGACACAACGGCTTCAGTTGTCGTCATCAAAGATGAGACACTACAAAAGAATAGAGATAAGCATTAAGCGAAGAATGGCATAAAACAAACCAAATACATCAATAACTACGGCAAGTTTCCTAACATCCTACCTGGCTGCATCAACCAAGGCGGTCCTAATCACCTTCAATGGATCAATGATTCCAGCTTTAACCATATCAACATATTCACCTAATTATGAAGCAGGAAAAAAAATCACAGAAGAATCAATAAATAATAAAAGGGTCAGCCATCTTCAGACAAATATGTCATGAAAACACAAACAGAGAATCCTTACCTTTAGCTGCATCATACCCAAGATCAGGATCATTCTGTTCCAATAACTTGCCAACAACAACAGCACCTTCCACTCCTGCATTTGAAGCAATTGTGTGCACAGAAGTCTGCATTGTTTGTTAGAACAGGTAGTTAAAAGAGTTAGTTAAACCATGCTACATCTTAACGGCTAATAAAGCACAAAATATTGCCAAATCCGGCAAGAAATGTATAATAAGGGAGTTGAAAGATCTGTTTAGTGAAGCCCTACCAAAAACAAAATGCTATGAATGATTTATGAAATGAAAAAAGTCAGCAAAAGAAAAGCACTAACCTTTAAAGCATTTTGGATAATTTGGACACCTATCTTTTGATCAAAGTTGGCAGTTGGAAGCTTGTCCAACTCCTTTGATGCATAAAGAAGAGCGACACCACCACCTGTGCAAAGCATAACATATCAATTTGATTGAACATAACACTTAAGCATACAACTGATAGCGCTAATAATCTACCTGGTACTATTCCTTCCTCTACAGCTGCCTTGGTTGCATTTAAGGCGTCTGTCACTCTATCCTTCTTCTCTCCAACTTCAGCCTCACTGGCTCCTCCAATCTGCAAAAGTTTCATTCGAAATGTCAATTTTTTCATGACAAAACCTTAGGATATTGTCGAGGTAAAAACCTAATAGCAACCAAGGTGAACTTATACCTTAAGCACTGCAACACCCCCAGAAAGCTTGGCTAATCTTTCTTGTAACTTTTCCTTGTCATAATCTGAAGTGCTATTTTCAATTGCTGATCTAATCTGTTGGTAAAGATTTGTCAAAAAAAACAAAAAATAAAAAATCAACAATCTGATCTATCACTAAATGGAATCAAACTACAGCAACAGTACAATCAAATCTAACAGAAGATTCTAACAAACCTGCTCACATCTTTCTTCAATTGCTTTCTTATCACCAGCTCCATCAAGGATAACAGTGTCGTCTTTAGAAATTGTTATCTAGAGAACATGGAGAAACTTATTAGAAGTCTAAATCATTTAACCTCGCACACATTTATGAAACCAAAACTTGAGAAAAAACAATGAAAATTTATTTTTAAACTTAAACACGATCAGTTGCTCCCAGAGCGAAAGTCATGATTTATCCTCGAACAAAACAACTAAATGAACATTAAAAGTGACAACATACCAAAGCTCTATCATGCATTCACATGCTATAAGCCTGTAACAAATTAAGCTAAAGGTTACCTTTTTGCAAGAGCCAAACATTTCCAGATCCACTTTTTCAAGATTCAAGCCAAGCTCTTCAGTGATAAGCTAGAAGAACAGAGAAAAAAAATATATCATTTACGGTTTTGTTAGATGGAATTTAAGAAATAACTCAGCAGACAGAAAACTTACTTGACCTCCTGTAAGAACAGCAAGATCCTGGAGACCAGATTTCCGATTTTCACCAAAACCAGGAGCTTTGATTGCACATACCTAAACCAATATGCAGCAAATATCAGATTACATAAGCAAAATCAATAATCCAAAACTAAATGCACCTAAGAACTGAAATAAGCAAGACAAACCTTGATTCCAGCACGAAGTTTATTTAGAATAAGAGTTGCAAGGGCATCACTTTCCACATCCTCAGCAACAATCAGCAAAGGTCTTTGTCTCTGGAGACAAAGAAGTCTCAGCCAATACCAATATTTTAGAAATCAATGCAACATGAAAGAAATGACATTTCTCACCTTCAAAGCTAACTCTAATACTTTAACAATGGCATTAATGCTCGAGATTTTCTTTTCATGGATTATAATGAGAGGATCCTCTAGTTCCTGATGGCACAAAGACATCAAATGGTTACATATAATATCTAAAAAGTATAAAAAAAGACTCATGACCAAGGAACACGTAAAATACAGAAAATTATTGTTCAGAAAGATTTAAAATGCTCTGCGAAGTAGATGTGTAAAGTGAAAACATACACATTTCTGATTCTTCTGGTTTGTTATGAAATATGGAGAAATGTATCCCCTGTCGAGCTTCATTCCTTCAACAACTTCCAATTCGTTATATAATGTCTTGCCATCCTGAGAAAGTTTATAAAAGTCAGTCCCTAGCATATTAAGAAATGCACTGCATATTATTCAAACCATGAACCCCTTTGAAAGAGGCAAGGATAAAGAGGAGGAAGACATATAATGACTTACTGAGATAGTGATAACACCCTCTTTGCCAACTTTCTCCATAGCTTTTGCAATTAACTCACCAATTTCCCTCTCCCCATTGGCAGATATTGTCCCAACCTATCACCACCACAAATAAATTGTAAAGTTTTAATGCTCGTCATTCAAAACCATTCTTGTTATTTCTAATCTCCTGCAATATGCCAATAGAGGCTCTAAAATAAAAAAGATAATCAAACCTGTGCAATTTCTTCAGAAGTGCTAATCATTCGTGCTCTGCTTTTCAGATTTGTCACGACAGCATCAACAGCCATATTTATACCTCGCCTCAGGTCCATGGCATTCATTCCAGCTGCAACTGATTTACACCCTTCCGTAAATATAGCCCGAGTAAGAATAGTAGCACATGTGGTTCCTGCCAAATTGCACCCTCTTTATTAGCATTTCCTTAATAAGAAAACAGCCAGTGCAGAAGTTTAAACTTTTGAGTATAATCCTGAATGGTTATAACAGCTTACCATCACCAGCCACATCATTGGTAGCATTAGCAACCTGCTTTACAAGACTGGCACCAATATTCTTGACCTTGTCCTTGAATTCAATGCTCTTAGCAACAGTTACTCCATCTTTCGTCACTTTGGGTGCACCAAAACTCTGCTCAATCACCACATTACGCCCCTAAAAGAAGAAGTTTGACATAAACACCAATTATCAACACCAACCAAATTGACTAAATAAGAATTAATGTCTTTCATTCCTAGATCCAAAAGACATGCTCGCCCTTCAGAAAAACAAATAAATATACGATTGATCAAAAACACGGGATGGGCAATCGTACAATTAATATAAAGTTCCATTTATAATCCTTTCCTCTTATTCCATAACTTCTACTGAAGATATCTTTTCCCAGCAGACATAACAAGAAAATAAAGATTAGTTACCTTAGGGCCCATGGTTACTTTGACAGCATCAGCAAGCTCTTCAACACCCTTAAGCATCAAAGCCCGGGCCTCCACGCCAAACTTGATGTCTTTGGCAGCATAATTCCTGCTCCAACTCACCCTACTTCCAATCTATGGAATGCAAAACCCAACCTCAGCATCATCATCATCGTAATAATAATAAAGAACAGATATTACAAGTAAAGGGATCATTAATCTCGAAACAATTTTAAAAAAATCCATGAAAAGAATGGTGTTTTACCTGTTGAGTGCCGTTCCTACAAATTCTGCAATGATAAGAACAAAATTTAACAGTCAGAAGCATTGAAGAGAATGAGATGTTAACACAATACATTACAAATTGGCAATCAACATCACTGGATCTATCTCAGATACGCCACCCAAAACCCAAAAAAGTTGGAATTTTGATCCATTCTCAGACATTTCCTCAGGGACCCAGAAGAGCAATGGCAGAAAATGAAAAAAAAAACACACACACAAAAAAAGGAGGTGAAGAAACAAAAATTCAAAAGGCAGAAGAGGGCAGTGGCATTAGAGAAGACTTACCTAGCTTTGGAGGCAAGGGAGGTTGCAAAGCGGTACATGATGTGAGCAACTGAGAAAGCACTGAAGAAGTTGCAGAAACTAATGCAGAAGGGAAATGCTTCACGCTTCCTTTTCAAGGGAAGGGGAGGGAAGGGGAGGGAAGGCTCTAGAAGAAGCAGTTTCTAGGGTTTAGGGTTTTATGTTCCTGAGGTTCATGTGTTTTGTTTTTGTTTATATTTCCATTTCTTTTATGAGATAATCTAAGGTTTCCCTTTGCACCACCATTTTTCTCTAATATATTTTATTAAAATATGAATAACACAATTTAATCAACTAAATTATTTCTTAATTATGTAATATGTTAAATTTAAAATTTAATTGAACAAGGATGAAATACATAAAACGTATGTAAAATAAAAAATTGTAGATTTTCTAACTTGTAAAAGCTAAAATCACGAAAGAAATTAGAAATATGAGGTTAAAGAAAACTAAAATTGCAATTTAATTAATTAGTTAATTTATTAACTAAGATATAGGGTATTTGGATAAAGTTACTGTATTTATTTGTTTCGTAAGTTGCCTCTACTCTATTTTTGGAAAATATGACAACTGTCTACAATAAGGGAAATGAGGGAGACAATTGACGGCAACAGTTTATACTATTGTAACTAAAAATTAGTATGTGAACCCTTTTTTTAAACACGGTTTGTTTATGGTTTTTCTTTTACCGATCTTTCAAAATCTTCTTGGATTAAAAATTAATTTTGTTTGTGGTTTTATAACTAGTATTAACTCCTCAAGGTTTTATAATGAGTGAAAACACATGTGATTCCGTATACATGTATTTATATTTTTATTATATTAAATAACACAACTTTATGATTATTATAATTTTATTATTTTGAGAATAATTTATTAAAAATAAAAAATAATTAAATATATATAATTTTATAAAAATAATATTAAACAAATTATGTAGCTGATATTTAAAAAAAATATTTACTTATTTTAAAATGAAAAAAATTATTCGATTACTTATTGTATTAAATAAATAAATTATTTTTATTTATTAAAAAATAAAATTATTCATTAAAAAGCTAAGTAAATAGTATATCTTTTATATAATGGTATAAATAAGGAATGAATATACATTCTTTATACTAATTATTGTACTGTGTAAATGTATGATACTAAACATTACATTAAGACCCCAAAATTGTATGTATCTAATATTACATAAAAATAATGTAGGTATTATGATGTGGTTCCTGTCTAAGTGTATTTTGGATATATTAAATTGATTGATTTTCATGTTAATATAATTTTGGGAATCCAAAAAATACGTGATTTTTTAAAATTATTTTACACACTTTAATATGAAAATGGTAAACTTAATTTAAAGTCTACGTCTAGTTATTTTGACATAGATATGAAATCTTTGAAAAAAATGAAGTAGATTTTTTATAAAACATCGGAGAGCAAGCATAAATTATTATTAGAAAAAATATATATTACAAAAGAATAAAACGTTGTTTAAATTATAACTAAGGGAAATAAAAATACGGTACCATTTTTAAAATTATGCGAAAAGATATTACATCGGTTATCACAAAATCGATGTAATATATCTCTTTCTATATCGGCTAGAAAAGATTGAAAAAATAAAAATTCAACATTTGAAAAGTTTTGTATGACATTAAACATATTACATCGATTAGGAGCTTCCAATCGATGTAATATATGCTAGATACTACATCAGTTGGGAGCTCCCAACTGATCTAGTATCTCCTTCGTGGTGTGTAAGTGAAATTTTGAAAAATTTGAAAAAATTGGGTGCTATATACTATATCAGTTAGGTGCTCCCAATCGATGTAGTATCTCCATCGAGTTAAAATTGGGGTACATATTACATTGGTTATTTCAATAACCAATGTAATATAACCCTTATTCAAACCCTCGCGCACTGGCTTTCTCTTAAGCTTTACCTTCTCCTTCGCTTTCACTGGTTTGAGCGCACTTGTTTCCTCTCATTCACTTTGCCATTGTTGTTTCGCGTGCTTTCAATCACTCCTCAACATTCATTCAATCTTCAAGTTGCGTTCACTCCTCAAGTTTGTGGTGTCATTTTTGTTTTGCGTGTTGCATTTCTCATCACTGGTACAGGTTTCGTGTGTTGCATTTCTCTGCCATCTTCGTTTGCTCTAACTGGTTTTGTGGTTTCATTCACTCCATCTTTGCATTCACTGGTTTTGCTAGAGTTCATTTGGCTCAATTTGCATTCACTGGTTTTTATTTTCTTCCCATCGCGTCACGACTCATCTACAAGAGGTATGTTTTCTGTATCTTTGAAATGTTGTATTTGTATGCTTGGAATGCTTTCTGTATTGGAATGTTTTTTGTGTGTGCTTAGATATATATGTTGAGTGTGTGTTAGTATTGAGTCTAGGGATGTTCGGTCTTCGACAATCTGTATTTAATTTGTGCATTGTGTCATGTGTATGAAAATATTTTACTATACGTAATTATGGACCAAAGTTGGATAAATGGAAGTTGTAACATCTTGAAAAATTTGAATATATATATATATATATATATATATATATATATTTCTGTAAAATTATTTATATTTAAATGATATGGTTTTTAGTAATACCGTTTTCGTATCCATGAGCTTCTCGACAATACAGTTTCCGCATTTCGTCTTGGAGTTGTATCCGCATTGCTCCTCAGTAGCATATCACTGTCAGTTAGCCGTATAAATGAATCCTTTTGGCTATTGATTCACTTTTCTCGTATCATCTCTAAATACTGTATTAATATCCCCTCTAGATACCGTATCCACATCATCTATGAATACCATATATGTATCCCCTCTGGATACCGTATCCACATCATCTTTGAATATTGTATCTATATCACCTATGGATACTACATTCGTATCACTCTTAGACGCATCTGCATCACTTTTGATACGAAATCTGCACACCATGTCACTAAGCATTTTGGCTATAAGGTATCAATATGACTTTCAGTTTTATTGTGTTTTTTGTATCAAAGTCATACGACTATGCTTTTTTCGCATCTCTTTTCTAGTTTCTCAACCCTTTTGATTCCACATTTGTGAGCCTCTCGACTTTGGCTTGCTTGATATGCATGGGCTCTCAGTAGTCGCATCAATAAAGCCTTAATGTTACTTTTTCCGCATCACTTCACAATCTGCATCAGTTGAGCGTTCGACAGTACTTCTTCCGTATCACTAGACGATTTTCGGATCAGTTGGATTGGGCCAACTGCAATAGTAGGAATGGGTCAGAGGTAAGCCCAATACCACTTAACTTTTATTTTTTAACAAAATTTAGAAAAGATAAAGATTGAAGCACCGCTTGCATTTAATGTTAAGGATAAAAATTAGATTTACTAATCATTACTTACTCTGACATGCTAGCAGTACACATCACCTTTTTCCATTACGAAAACCAACTTCTCGTTAGATACCAATTGGATCACAACTAAGTCATGATTACCTTAGGTATATAAATAGGCAACCCTGGGATCAAATTCACAACAAAAAACACTTAGCAAGACCCACATAATCAAGATAAAGGTAAGGAAAAGGAGATATACCCTTTTTGCACAATATTTTTACTATTTTTCGTGAAGTACCCCTAAGCCTCACAGATTGTAACTCTCTAAACTATTTTCGATCTTGATTGTAATTTTAACTTGGATTTCGTGTTACCCTTATTAAAGTATAGAAAAATATATTTATATATTGTTATTTGTATATATTTTCTATTATTTTTGGTATAGTACCTGTGAATCTACGAATTATGAAATCCTTTACATTCTATTCATTGATCTCGTTTCTTTTAAAACTGAGATCTTTATATTTGTTATGGATCTCGTATTTTGAATTGGGATTTCTATGAAGAACTACAGAATTATTATTTCAATGTTTTTCCTAATTTTCAGAATTATTCATTTTATAAAGATTATTTTTCAATTGCTTGGTGTTCCGTGCGATAGTAAAATTCACACTGTAGAATTTCATTGATGATAGTACTGATGTTACTGTGTTCCCCTTAATTAGGAAGGGTTCATGATCATGTGCACCAATTTGGACAATCCGTTTCTAGAGAATTAAATTTCTTGGGGATGTAGATGGGTTGAAGTGTTGTTACTAATTGATGGAGTTTATAGTATGCTCTTTTATCCTGACTAGTCGTTCTCCAATTGACATGTTATATTGATGATGTTATCATCAGAATTATGCACTATGTGATTCTCTACAGCTTGAACTTTACTAACGTAAATAATATTATGAATTTTTATTACGAAAAGAGGATATGGTTATGAGAGGAAGTACGAACTCTGTTAAAGTGAAGGACAATATGGATTTTATATCTTCAAGAGTTTTTGGAAGAGTTATTTCAAAGCATAAACTATTGATGAGCCACATTTGTGGTTATTTATTATTAATTATTGAACACCGTTCATTTTTATGGAAGAGTGTTTACGAAAAGCTTTATTGGGAATTTAAGGAAGAAAAAGTTTGTCAAAAGATTCCTTATTTCTCTTTTTGTTTTATTTATTTCATTTAAAGTGAAATATTTTTTATAAAAAATTGTATATCTCACTTTTCCCTTTTTGTTTATGTTCTTTGTGCATAAATTTAATTCAATGATAGATCAGACTAGGCTGCCCAAAGCTCATCTCTGCCTTTTATTGCAAATATTTTTGGCTACTTTCCAAGAAGGATGTGCACAGATACACTGAAAAATTCTGTAACTTTCAGTGGAGAAGCTCACTCTATTTTTTTCTTTGAAACCTTCAAAGATATTTCCTTAGCTTTATATGGCCCCAATAATGGTCACGTTTTATCTTCCTCTTAATGTATATAATAAATACAATATTATCTTTTGTAAAATTTAAATAATTGACGTTACAACTTCTTATGAAATTCTCATTCATTCTTTTTTACTCATTACTATTAAGCAATTTAAGGAGAAATGAAATTCTTGGATTATTTTGTTTTAATTGGGGATGTATCAAGTAATCCTTTTTATAGTTATAATATCAGAAGAGAAGAACTTAACCTTTGAAATTGGTCGTCATGAAGACAGTTGTTTTTGGTCACCAAAACTCCACTTAAGATAACCCTTTATTATAGAAGGGGTGACCTCTGTGGTTTTAAACTCATAGTCAGTAATGTCTTCAATCACCAAAACTCCATCTAGTAATACACACACACACACACACACACACACACACACACACACACATATATATATATATATATATATATATATATATATATATATATATATATTAGTAGTAATAATTTTGGGACGTCACAGAAGTTGAATCAATGATGTGTATGAGAAAGGTGTTGAAAAATTTCTATAATTTATTAAATGAAATGGAGGAGGAATAAATGGAAGATATTATTATCTGTGTGTCAATTGTTTGAATGGGAAAAGATTAGATATTGAGTTGATACGAGAGCATGTTTTTTATGATGGTTTCTTGAAGAGCTATACAATGTGGACTTGGCACGGTGAAGTTCTAGACCTACCATATGTATCTAAGATTGAATATCAACATTCTAATATATATTCTGAGGATTGCATGGAGGACATGATTTGTGATATTGGAGAAGATAGTTTCCATCAAGCACATGTGTATAATTCATTGAAAGATGATTCATTAAAAAAATTGTATCCCAGTTGTTCAAGTTTTTCATATTTGTCAACAATATTAAGATTATTTAATATCAATGCAAGAAATCGGTGGACTAATAAAAGCTTTACTGAATTGCTCAAATTGTTGCATGAAATACTTTCAGAAGGTAATACATTGTCGACTAGTCACTATGAGGCCGAGAAGATATTGGGTCCACTGGGTATGGACTACCGAAAGATACATGGTTCTCCAAATGATCGTATATTGTATAGAAAAGAGTTTGAATGATTGCATAAGTGTCCTAAATGCGGGGTATCAAGATACAAAGTAAAAGATGATGGCGATGACGAAGATGACATGAAAAATTGTCCTCCTACAAAAATATTGTGATATCTTCCAATCATACCACAATTAAAACGTTTTTTTCCAATGTTAAGGATGCAAAGAACTTAACATGGCAAACAAATGCATTTAGCATTGTATTATTGTTGGACAATATATACAAAACCAATAGATATAGACTATTTTACTTAATATCATCGTTGTATTACACCTGAATCTATAAATATATTTTATTGTTTAAATTGAAATCGCACATTTTGTTCTATCTTATTCATTTTAAATCACGTCTAAGCCAAATGATAATACTACCTTATGCCGACTCAACAATTCCCCTTCACGTTACGGTTGTCACATGATGGTATCATTGGATGGTATCATACCATCAGTTGTCAAACCACCATTTTTGAAAAAAAAAATCGTGGACCTCACAAAAAATGTCATTTACTTCACCAATACTTATTATTATCGAAAGCCTCAAAACCGTGGCCCAAAAATGCATCTGCCTAGAATTAAAACACAAGAAAAAGACAAGAAAATAAACTTCTAAGCTCACCACCTTCCAAGCTTCAAAGTTGTTACCACCCCCACATGCCTTCTCGTACCTAAACCACATTAATTTTTATGGCAACAACAAAATCCACATGCATGCTTAAATTTCAATTCTACTATTAAATACATTAATGAATATAACCCTACACTAAACTGAAAATATGTATGCGTAGAAAGCAAAAACTGTTGTTTCCGTCATTATGTATGATCGCTTTGCACTGTGGTTGACACAACAAAACTCCTCCAAGCAAATTTATAGTTGAGCTCAGAACATAAAACTAGTTAATTAGCTTGAGGATGCAAATATTTTCAGGTGATTGAAACCAAGGCCCAAAGGATATGGACAAAAACAATTGTCACCCGCTTAAGACTAAACATATTTTAACCTACAAGTTTGAACAAGGTCCATAGATATTTCTACAACTCATACATAACCAGAACCAATTGGTTGTAGGGAGCATGAAGGGTGGTTAGAAGTGATGATGTTGATGAGCTGATTGTGGCAGTGGATTAGTTGTGGAGAAAAAAAGTGTTGGTAGAGGTGACAATAATATCAGAGCGGTGCGGCGGTTTAGACGAAGTGTGAGTTTATCATTGATGTGGATAATGGCTGCGACCTTGAGAATGGTGGTAGTGGGTGGTGTTTGACTGAGAGAGCACAAGAAAGGTGGTTCAACTTGCTTTTTCCAAAGTGAAACGGTGTGTCCTCGTTCTTTATATAAATTCAATCATAATTTCATAAATCGATCATAAGCATACGTTTACAGGATCTTAGAATCTATGATTCTCACATAATATGTTAAAGTAAGTATTTGGCCTAAGTTCAAGAGGGG
>Ga0209489_102510_pt1 | contig 37273 bp, 18 predicted proteins | sample SiratrowhiteBW_FD_187527 | JGI IMG/M metagenome (GOLD analysis project Ga0209489, IMG submission 187527) | Root nodule microbial communities of legume samples collected from California, USA - Siratro white BW (SPAdes) (version 2) | ecosystem: Host-associated > Plants > Roots > Nodule | place... | reverse complement strand
TCATAAAATAGAATAGAATCAAAACTCTTTTTTTTATTTAAATAATAACACACATTTTTATTTTTATTTTATATTATTTTATATTTTAGAATAATTTTATTTGCCCGGACGAAATTGGGTGTTGACAGCGTTAGAGAGGGGTTGTTGTGGAAGTATCTTGGCATGGATGCATGGTGAAGACGCATGGTAGCTTAGGCGGCGACACAAGGTGGTGGCAAGCCACAAGGCCTTGATGGTGCAGTTTGGAGCGTGCTAGGCGAGGTGCCATGAGGAAGAGTGAGGGTGCATTGCAAGAGTCCAGCGGAGGTGCAGGTTGGTGTGACGCTGGCTGGTGCTGGCGGTTTCCAGCTCCTGGCATTCCACTCCTGTTACACACCTCCAACATGGCTCCTCCTCACTTAAATCCATAGTGAATACGTCACTGGAGCGAAAACGCAGGGGCCTACTCTTGGCCAGACCACCAAACATCAGTATTTTCCTACCACCATAAACGGATAGTGTGTGACCCAAGCGTGAAGGTGGAGTCCAGGGTACTGGTATCTCTCTCCATACGGGTTTCACCATTGAGAGATCAAGGAGGAAAGTATCACTCAAGAGTACACCAGAATCAGCGCAGCCACCAGAAACTATTAGCTTAGTACCATCAAGTGTGCAGGAGCTATGCCAAGATCTCGGAAGTGGAGGTGCCAATCTAGAGATTTCACGCCAAGTTGGAGGCTTTGCATCCAGGTCCAGAACAAATACATCATTGAGCAAGCCCTGCCTTCCACAGCCTCCAAATACAATTAAACGAGAACCATTAACACAAGAAAGTGTGTGGCCCCACCGACTAGGAGGAGGAGAACCCACCTGGACATGTTGCCACTCAGGATTATTTGAATTGAGATTCAACACAAAGGTATCATTCATAGGTTGCATGTTAACCCCTTCTCCACCAAATAGGACAACTCTATTACCAACAGCACAAGCACTAAAATTACATTGCGAAGGTTCAACAGCACCTTCAACAGTCAGTTTCCTCCATGCTGCTGCTTCAAGAGTGGCCAGCTCTCTTGCCGGCCGACCCCATCCAAGTCTCTTTGCACCAGGAACAGTCTCTAAAACACGTGTAGTCTTACGGCCTCATGCATTTTGACACACCATTCTCTAAAGATCTTCATTTTTTGTTAGCTCACACAATCGCCTCGTCACTTCATTGCAATATTCCACAAAGTCCACGAGTAACATTACGATCCCCTACTAGAAGAGGATTCGATGAGGAAAGCACAGAATGAGACCGATCTGATGATTTGGTAGGTTCCTTAATCGTAGAACCAGGAAGGGGACCAAGATCAATGTTTGCTTCTGTGAAGAACTTGGAATTCAACCCCTTCGTTAAGGCATCTTCTAATCTCTGAAACAACAGTTGAGTCCACCAATGAATGCCTTTTCTTAGCAAATAGACCTCGACACTACAAGAAACGGCAGTTGCGGCCTAGCATTTCTTTGGCGCGGTAGCCAGTGAGCATCTCGAAGACGGCGTTGACGTATGATAGGGTGTTCGGGCTCGAGGGCGTCGGTGACGACGAAGCCGCAAGGGGCAATGTGGAGGACAGGAAAGGGGAGAGGGCCGAGGGCGTCGGTGACGACGAAGCCGCAGGGGGCGATGTGGAGGACGGGAAAGGGAAGAGTGCCGAGGGCGTCGTCATATATAGTAGAGCTGGCGCTCTCGTTTGTGGGCGCTTTGGAACGTGGAAATGCAACTTACATGGCAAGTGGGACTTGTGAGTGGTATATGGTAGGGTGTGTGGTAATTGACACATGATAGAAACATAACACAGAGAAATGGTGGAAAGATACGTCTATGTAGATGCATGTTGATTTTTTTTTTTATTCTATGTAATGAATGTATAGTGGGACTCAAAAGATAAGTAAGAAGAAAAACATACCTGGTGCCTGAACTTGGTCTTTTTTCTCTGTGCTTTCTTCTTTCTCTATTCTCAATGTTCTTTTTCTGTTCCCTCCCCTTTCTCTTTTCAGTCTCCGTATATGTGTCTCTGCCCCCTTTTTCCTTTTTTCTTTATTATATTTTCAAAATCAAGATGGTTCAGAGCAGTTATCACTCTTTGACCTATTCTCCTTGTTTATTATTTTTCTTAATTTTTTAATACAGTGGAGAAGGTGGGTTGTTATCTGAGCAGTTTCAAAGTTGTTATTTTTATATATTTTTCAAATAATACGTGGAGTTAAGGGAGAGGAGATTTAGAGAAGATTGACTTATTCTTTTTTTATTATTTTTATTATCTTGAACGTGCAAATGAAGGAAACCGTTTGAAAACAGTTTTCTTTTCTTGTTATTATTATTATTATTTTTTATTTTATTTTCAGATTCTGTTGTTTCAATTTATATTTTTTATTATTATTTTTATTATTTTTGTTTTTTATTATTAATTTTTTTTAATGGAAAAATTCAAAAATTTTTACTTGTTCATTTTTCATCATCATTTTTCTTATTTCTTTATTTTATCTTATTATTGTATTTTAATTTAAAAGATTACCCAAACAAAATTGGGTGTTGACATTAGTATAATTTTAAAATTAAATATTTTTTATTTTATAATAATATGTGAGTATTAAACTGTTTTCAGGCCTTGAGGCCTAAAAGCATATTAAATTTTTTTAGGCCTTTGTGGCCTTGGGGCCTAAAGCATATTAAATTTTTTTGAGGCCTTTGAGACCTTAAGGCTTAAAGCAGTTGCTTTACCTGCTTGAATCGTCCTTGCGCTCCGCTTCAGTTTAAATCTTAGTCTCGGGAGAGGTCCTTGCAAACACTCTGACGCTCAAGTTAGTTAGCGATCCAAGTATTATAGGATATTTATGTATGGATTAGAGTAACAATATCTTCTGTCTTGGAACTATATCGTTATTTATAGGCTTCTGAGTGGACTTCTTAATAAATGAGCCAGAGGCCCAAGTTCTTCTGAGCCTCTATTCATTTTCTTTTGCATGTTATGTACAATAATTTTCACGTGAATATTGTCAATATTCTTTTTATTAACAAGAGAATGTCAATAACGACTGAGGTTATGAGAACTCGTTCATCAATCTTAACTCTTGACAATTTAACTTGAAAAGGCCAAACCTCGACCGATCAATTCTAATGACTTATATTGAAATATCAGATTGGTCGCTTCTAACAGTACATATTTAATTAAAAATTTTAATTGATTTTAAAAATAAGTTGAACCAAACTCAATAAATTTTTCCCTTTTTTTTGATAAAATGCACGTTGAGTTAAGTGTAATGAAAAGTTTAGTTTTTCCTTTCTTTGTTGCCTTCTATTATTCATTTTTTCCCATCAAGTAAGGTCATCCGTACCTGTGAATTTATTGATGCTAATAAACTAATATATTAATATATATCGTTTCTATTAGCATATGAATTTTGCATTTGAACATATTTAAAAAAAGAACAGCAAAATGAAAAATGAAATTGCCTTCAACATAAACTAAATTTATATATAAATTAATTCATCCACCTCACAGAAAAATTTGATCAAAGTTATTTCCTATTAGTTTAACTGAAATCTGATTCTTTTAACTTGTAGTTTTATCTTATAAAAAATAGATTTTACTTTTTCTTCTTTCTTTTTTCTTTTCTAAAAATGCTAGTGCAAAAGTTTCTTCCAAACAAACTCTCTTGTCTTCTGATATGTTAAAGGAATAACCTTTGATCATGCGATTTTTTCAATAAAACCAAACCCATTCCTCTGTAAAGTAACCTCGAAAATGCCTGAAAAATGAAGATCTAATTGAGTGATGAATTGATGTTGGTGGTAGCTCCGAATCAGCTTTAGGGAAAGAAAAATGCCTTCCTTGTACTCTTGGAGGACAATGTGCAGCCTGGCTTTGGACATTTCACACAATCATCGAGATGCCAATAACCCACAGGACCTCCTTCAACCTCAATGGTAGAACAAATCTTTTCTTATTAAATTTTCAAAATCTGATTTTTAACCTATTTATAAATAAATTTATCTCATTTTTCTTCATATTTTTCTCTATTGAAAAGTTTTCTTCAAACACTCTTTCTCGTAGTTGATTCAAGATAGGAGTGCGATACTGAGCCCGTGTACAAATCTGATTCACGACGACCAAATTAATTGGCTTCCACATTGGATTGAATGAAACTGGTGATAAAAACATATTCTTTCTGAAAACTAGGTTTTTGGAACATAATTTTGAAAAGAACTGACTCAACACCGATTTTCTTAAGAAAATTTAGTTTGTTTAATCTATACAAGATAACTATATTTTAGAAAGCAATTTTGTAATATAAAAATTATATTATAGATAGAGTAAATACTTAAATTGGTCCTTAAACATAGAAATAATTCCATAACAAATATAAAGAAAAATCTAAATTTGCTTATCAAATACCAAGACTTAAACGAAGCTAACAATTTTTTAGAAAACCCATTTATATAAAATTTTGATCAAAGACCTATAGGTGAACACATTTTTCAATGATTAATTTTGATATTTACTCATTCTAGATTTTCACATGATCTGAAAAGGAAAAATAAAATAATTAAAGACTGAGATAACTTTACGATAGTGAAATGAAAGCCCGTCACTTTCTTTTCCTGGCCTATCAAACTATTGCTAAGGGGCCGCAGCCCAATATTTTAGGGGCAATTGCTTTCTACGGCTACAAAATTGTGACATCGTACAGCGTTAATGAAATATTCAATACGCTTGAGTTTAAGATAATTGTTTCGATATAAATTGTTTATTGTATTTAACAAATTTTTAATATAATTTTTATTATTTTTATTTTAAAATTTATTTATTAAATATTTTTCTCTCTCTTTCACTTACAATTGAGTTATATATTCTAATTAAGAAAAAAATTGTTAAGATAAACTTTATTGATAAATAATTAAAAACAATCTTATAAATATTATGAAATATCTGTTTTTTTAACAAATACTGAATTTGTTATCACAAAACTAAATATTTAAAAACATTATGTTTAATTCAAGTTTTAAAGTTAATCCAATAAGTTGTAAATATCTTAACAGTAGAATATCTCATTTTAACAAACTAATGAAAAAAAAATAAATGTCTACATTTTTTCTTGCAACAAACAATTACCAATATCATTTTTATTATTGTTAAAAAAATAAAAATATATCATATATTTTAAAAGTACCGTACATATAACAAAGATATTTCCATGCATGGAAGAGAAAAAAAATTTATTTAATAAATAAATTTTAAAATAAAAATAATAAAGGCATTATTAGCATATCAAGAATTTGTTAAATACAAGAAGCAAATTATATTGTGGATGAAGCAATTGACTGAGTTTAATAATGACAAAGCAAGATTATTATTATTATTATTGAAGTAATTCATAGTTGCATTTTATTTTGCGTTTTAGTTTTCTCACATATGACATTCTTTCTCAATGTCTTGTCATTAATTTTGGTAAGCATGGTTGGTGTGCTCTAGTGAAATAAATTTGTTGGTTTAAGGTTTATTGCAAATCAGGTTGTGGATAGTGAAGTATAATTGGTTTCGGTAGATGGTAGCAAGGTTTCTCATGGAAGTTCTTCATTAATTTAAAAAGAGTTCTGATATTTTGCCAACCACACGTGGCACACACCCTCTTGACAACTTTAGGTGGTGTTGACGTGTGGCTGACGTGGCCAACATCAATGAGGTGGAAAAAATGATCCAGCGTGACATTGAGGGTAAGTTGAAGGTGTATTAAGGTGTGGTTCTGGCTGCCTCCCAGCACATTGGTGTGGATACGTAGAGGAAGAGCCAGGTTACATCTCAGATACCAAAATCTCATATCTGTTCACCTTGTTGGTTGCAATCAGAAATTTCTCTTCACTGCGAGCAGTGAAGCCGTCGTTAGCGAACGTCGTCTCTGTTGTGCCTTCGTGGATCGACTTGTGTGAGGGAAGAAGTGTAGACACCATTCTTGAGCGAACGACGTGTCTGTTGTTGTTCGTTGTCGGTTGATTTGAGGGTTGTAGGTGGATTTGAGGGTCATGGGTCGATTTGTTTGAGGGAAGAAGTGTACCCGCCACTGTCGTCGCTGCTATCACCGCCCCTGCATTGAGAACTTCCGCGTTTGCTATGACCATCGCTGTGGAGGTCCGTAATTGCTGTACAGATAATTTTTCGTTGTCAGTGTTGTTTCTGTGTTGGTGTGGTGAGTTGTTAAGAAATTGGTGTGTTTGTGATGTGTGGTTAGAAAGTTGTTATTGTTTAAACACTTAAGTAGGCATGGTTAAACATTTTGTATGTTCAAAACTGGACATCACGTAGCACGACTGTACCTTGGGTTATGGCATTCGTAGGTGGTTATAGGTGGACGAAAGCACAATTTTGTTTAATCCAATAGTTGAAAACAATTAAGTATTTGAGGCTTCGGGTGTGTGGCGGCACAATTTGTGCATGTGATTGGTGGTCAAAATATTATGCTTAGTTAAACACTTAATTATATAGGGTTAAACAATATATTGTTTGTGTTTATGTCATTTAGTTTAAAGAGAATGCGTCTTATGTACATACAAATTCTCCAACATAAGAGATTTTAGGTGGTTTGTGGTGAATGAAGTCACACTTGTGTTGAATCCAATAGTTGAAAACATTTAAGGATTTGATGTATGGAGGTGAGGGAGGCACCGAATTGCTGCCTGTGATGGGTGGTCAGAAAGTTATGCTTAGTTAAGCACTTAAATAGAAAGGGTTAAACACTATGTAGTTGCAAAACTGGTAATGGCACAAGGCAACAATCTTTTGGGTTAGGGCATTCATAGGTGGTTAGTGGTGAACCAAGTGACAATTGTGTTGAATCCAAAAGTTTAAAACATGTATGGATTTTAGGTATGAGGTTATAGGGGCACACAATAATTTTTTTTAGAATGCGTGAATGTTTATCATTGGTTTTGTTGACTGAAATTATGCAATATACAAATTTTTTAACTGAACTCATTTAATGAACAGGTTATTTTGAAGCTAGTTATGGCTGCAAGAAGGTTGGATGCAAGATCTAATGTTGATATGAAGGAAACTAAGGCAAATGAGTTATGTGTGTATTGTAAGAAGGTCGGATACAAGAAGATCTGACTGTAGTAGATTTATGAAGATATTTGTATACACCTTTGTGAAGTTATATTTGTACATTGTAATTTGAAGTTCATGTACAATATTCAAATTTGAACCTTAATATTCAAATTTGAACCTTTTGTACAAATATTGTTAACAATTATTGAAATCATATTTTCAATTAAATTAAAAATGGTGGCAGAAATTGTTACTAAATTGTGGTGTTCATATTTCGTTATTTAAATTTGACATGATAGGTGTGATAAATGATCATATTTACTGGGACAAATTTTTAGTCAATTTTTGCTAGTGTGTGTATAGAAATAGACAGGGTTAAACAATTTTATCTGGAGTGGTTGTGATGGCATAGGACCAGTGTCCATCGTGAAGCAAGGCACACTTGTATTCAATGCCAAGGTGCAAAACATGTAATGATTTTAGGTATGCAGGTCAGGGGACACATAATTGCTTCATGTAATGGGTGGTCAGAAAGTTGTGGTTAGTTAAACACTTAAGTAGACGAAGTTAAACACTTTGTATGTTCAGTGCTGGTAATGACATAACACGACTATCCCTTGGCACATGACATTGGTAGGTGGTTGATGCTCAAATCTCCCCTGACGTATTTTCGCTCACACCATCCCCACTCACGTTAGTAAATTAGGTTCAGTATGTGTTTAATCCTGTGTTATTATATGATTAACTCTACAGAACTTTCTGACCATTTACCAAATTTGACACACAACATGTGTTATTTTCGCTCGGACATTTATATCTTCGCTTAAGCTATTTGACTCCAAAGGCTTATAAATCTCCCCTGACGCAGTTTCACTCACACCATCCCCACTCACGTTAGCGAATTTGGTTTAATATGTGTTTAACCCTATGTTATTATGTGATTAACTCGACATAACTTTTTGACTAGTTACCAAATTTGACACACAACATGTGTTATTTTTGCTCGAACATTTATATCTCCGCTTAAGATATTTGACTCGAAAGGCTTATAAATCTCCCCTGATGCAGTTTCACTCACACCATCCCCACTCGCGTTAGCGAATTTGGTTCAAAGAATTGGTCAGACTATGTGTTTAACCCTGTGTTATTATGTGATTAACTCTACAGAACTTTCTGACTATTTACCAAATTTGACACAAAACATGTGAGGCTCCTGATGGTTCTGTTCCTATATTTTTTTCAATATTTATTGATACATATGGTCGACTAACTTTAATCCAAACCAACAAACTTGATGCAAATTACCTTAGCAGAATTAAGAGAAAGTACAAAGAAATAAATTTGTGCAGACCTTACTTCCAGAAAATGTGTTTAACCATGTCTTATTAAGTGATTAACTCAACAACACATTTAGACCAATTATGAGATTTCACATAGAATATTACCAAACACAGTAAATCTCATTATTTGTCATATAATTCATTTACACGAATATATAAACTAATACATTACAAACATTTCATTTTACAAAAAGATGAGCGTTTGTGTATACTGAGTTTAGTAGTAACATAAAACCCACTCCAGTCATCGGTGAGACCTGCATTGGTCAAAACAGAGTTAGAGGTCTTGATGTTCCATTGTGTAAAGGTAATGGTCAGTTAAAAAACACACAATCATGAAAGTTAATGTTTGGCTTAATTGTTCTCTAGTTAACTACATTTTAACACCATGTTTAAACTCAATTTAAGTAAACAACTCATCATAAAAGCCTATTATCCATTGCAATCACATTGATCGCAGAACCAATTGCAATCACTAAATCGCCCTCGTTGTCAACTTAACCAGGCCAATAAACCCCCACAAAAAATACCAGTCAAAAATCTCCAAATCCAAATCGCAAATCATACCAAAAATAGTGTATAGTTGCCTCTATTTCGTCTCCCACCGTCCAAAATCTTGTCAACAAGGTTGGGTCAGCTTCAATGCCTTCAACACAAATCCGGGTCAAACATATTGTTATCTTCACCTTGCCTTCAAAATCTTCACCAACTGGTTCTGCACTTTGAACACCACCTTCTTCACCAAATGCTTATGCACTGTCAACACCAACTTCTGCACCAACTTTTTTTGCACTTGGAACAACACCTTTTTTACCAACTCCCTCTACAACGTCAACAACACTTTCTTCAACACCTTTTTCATCAACTTCTTCAAAACCTTCTTCAACACCTTCAACAACACCTTCTTCAGCACCACTTGTGTCGCACAGATAACTCCCCTGAATCTGAATCACTTTCCCCACTTGTCATTCTTTTCCTGAAAATAACAAAATACAATGAAACAAAACCCAATAATTAATTAACTGAGATATAACTGTTTAACCCTCTCTAAACAAGGCCCTAATCAACGACCACCTAACAATTACATCAAACAACAACCATTGCACCTGCAACAAACCCACCCCCACAACTACATATACAAACACTTTATCCCTCTCTGTATAGTTGTTTAACTGTGTACAATGTTCTTACCACCAACCACAACCACGAATTCAGTGCAAAATTAAACTTCATTTATGTTTGTCTTTATTGTTCTATTTTAACCCTAACAGAAACAATTATTCAATCAATCAGAAAATGATCAAAACCCTAAATCGATTACACAATCCCATAACCTAAACCTAAAATCAACACCTTCAACCAAAAATGAAATCACATTTATCACACAACTAATCTTAATCACTAAACCATGCCAATAAACCCCCCACAACAAAATACCAGTAAAAAATCTCCAACAACAAATCGCAAAGCATAAAAGAAACGATTGTATACCTGCCTCTGTTCTGTCTCCCACCGACCAAGACCTTCAATGTAGTCAACAAGGATGGCCCACCACCCTTTCCAATCTCTCCGCCGATTTGTGTGGTGTGTTCGCACAATAACACTCTCTCGTCAAGCACTCGCCTTCCCGCCATCACTGAAAACCCTAAAATAGTGTAGCCCCCACCCTCTCACACTTTTCAATCTCTTCTACTGTCGGTGTACAACGTGCAAACAATATCACTTTGAAGGTGAGTTCCCTCCACCCAGACAAACCCAAAACCAACACCGCTTGCCAACATCTCCTCTCAATTTTGAAATCTAACTTAATACTCAAATACCAAAAATACCCTTCCATAGGCAAATATCATAAATGTCCTTTTGTATGTGAATACCCTAAATACCCTTGTACACATATGTAAATATGTCATGTCATCGGTTGACAAAGGGTTGTGTGCCACCTGCCGTTGTCAAACAAAACTTTTCCATGATAGTCATTTAGTTGGAGGTGTATGGTGGTAACATGGTGGAGAGCGTGAGAAGTTGGTTTCCATGTTGCGTGCATGGTTATGGTGGACGTGGTGATGCTGAATGGCGACGTGGTGCAGGGAGATGGCGGCAAGGAAATTTTAGAACTTGCCATGCATGGTGGATTTGCGAGTGTTGTGGTGGTGAACGGCATGGTGGCGTCGGCGCATGTCAATGAAGTGCAGGAGAGGTTGGTTTTGAGGTGTGTTTGGTGATGCGGTGCATGGTGGGAGGTGACGCATAAGGTAGCCTCTTGTGCGCGAAGAAGGACTTGAAGTGGAGTGTGAATGGTGGGAGCATGGGTTATAGTAGTGAGATGCAGGTGCATGGTTGAGGCATGGTGGGTTTTAGTTTACGAAGGTGCAAGGTGTAGGTCTCGTGCAGTTAAGAGGTGCATGATAGACCGTGTATGGTGGAAGGTGCATGTGGTTTTTAGTTGTGTGGGGCACATTAAGAGTTTAAGGGTATATGGAGGTGAAGTGCAGGTTTTGTGGTGAGGTGGAGATTGGTTGGAGGTGCAAGGCACATGGTGGTAAGGTGCAGGTTTTGTGGTGCGGTGGAGGAGATTGGTTGGAGGTGCAATGGGCATGGTGGTGAGGTGAAGGAGATTGGTTGGAGCTGCAAGGCACATGGTGGTGAGGTGCAGGTTTTGTGGTGAGGTGGAGGAGATTTGGTTGAACTAATGTTACTAAAGTCAGAATAGGTTAGAATCTGAATCAGAATATGTATCTTTTATCATCAATCGGAGTATAACACGATGGTAGAGTCAACTCCTTCTTTACTCCTTTTTTATGTATGTTTCTTCTACATAACCTGCTCTGCTCTGCTACTCACCCTCACCCTTCATCACTTCTCACCAAGAATGTTGGTTCACTTTTTTTACGTTTTCTTCACTTTGCTTCCCAGAACTCGACCCCCTTAACTTGCTCTGCTACTCACCCTCACCCTCCATCACTTCTCACCAACAACATTCGTTCACTTTTTTTACGTTTTTTTTTTCACTTTGCTTCCCAATTTTTATGCCACCATAGTTTTTATGGAAAACTATGGAAAAATCCCAAAAACAAGGATAAGGCAAGTTTGCGAAAACAGGATCTAGGTTTGGGAGTCGGTTACGTGTGGGGAAGGTATTAACACTCCCACAACGCCCATCCTAAGACGGTACATTTAATTAAATAAGTAAACTGAGTGTGATTTTGAAAAGGTTTACTTTTTCCAAAGAGAAAAATGCAGATGAAACAAAAAAGATTATTTTTTTATTTTTAGAGGCCCGACAAGGGTTTGACCTTTCTCCTACGTATTTCCATCTAGGATGAAAAATCAGAGTTACGTAATTCTTTGGTAGAAAATTGTTTGTTTATTATTGATATTTTTTAATTTTTGAAAATTTTATAATTTTTTATATTTTTGAAAATGTAATATATTTATTAAGTATTTATTAAAATTTTGAATGGTTTATTTATAAAAATGAGTGACATGAAAGGAAGAGACAAGACAAATAGGAATTGTGGACCCCACTCTCACCAACACAATGACAAAATTGTGCCTTCCAGAACCCACTTAGGTACTTGAGTGAATGAGAAGGAGAGAGAACCGTGAGTGAGCATGGGTTCTTCCTTTTTTGTGATACAATGGGTATCTTGAGAGCATGAAAGGACCGAGAGAGTGAGGGCAGAGTGAAAGATGAGGAAGAAAGTAGAAGGCGCGAGGAAGAAAATGGTTGTTGGGGCTTTAGGCCATGGGTGCGGCTGGTTCAGTGGAGACGTGGTGGGCATAGTGAGGGCGCATGGTGGCTTCTGACGAGGTGTCGGGGGGAGGTTTGTGGCTGTTTGGTGGTTTCTAGAGACGCGGATGGTGGTGAAAAGGAGTTGGGTTAGAGTAGTATGGTGGCTTGGCAGCGGCGGTGGTTGTTGGTAGTTCCGTGGCGAATGGCTAAGGTGGAGGTCAAAAGTTATTTTGGAGGTTTGGTGGAAGCTGTCAAGGGTGGCTACTAGTGGTTTTAATGGTTAGCTTGACGAGGCTTGGTGGTGAGGGCTCAGCGGCTTGCGGCGAAATAGAAGGGTTGTTGGTAGTTGTTGTTGAGTTTATTTTTGATTTTTTTTTTTGTGAACGATGTTATGATAGAACACGACGACTTGCCCTTGGCGACGGTGGAGGCAGTATTGGTTGCTTGGTTCATGGTGGTAGGGACTCGTCAGAGTTGATGATGGTAACAGAGTTAAGTGGTTTGAAGCTTAATGCAGGAATGGCAACTGGATGGGAGGGCGTAATGTTTTCAAAAACCAAAATGAAATAGCAATATATTTACAAATAGAACATGGCATGGAGATTCAAACATACAAACAGACTATGGCATTCAGATTCCAACAAGCAGACTATGGCATTCGGGGCATTGATACATCAAATAGTCAAATTTAAAATCATACCTGCTTCTTCTTCTCCTAATTGTATTTCTGTTGTTGTGGATTATGATATTTTATGCTCCCTTCATTTTTGAGTGGGTAGGAGAATTCGTACGTCCAAGAGAAGAGAGTGTAAACCTGGAGATGGGAATGACCTGTATATAATTCGAATTGTGTCTCTGGGTTCTCTCTCTATATTGCCCCCCCCTCCCCCCGTCTACGAGTCATGCATATGTTGGAGGGTTGACTGGGTCAAGGATTTGCAGGGCATAACATCTTGTTAGGGAAATGTTAGCTATAAGGGGAGGGTGTTGCAGAAAGAACAGAGCAATTCTTTTTGCCAGGAAGAGGTAACACCCCTGCTAAAGAAAGCAGTGCAGACGGAAGCAATGCAGTGGGAGAAGCATAGAGCCAACAACGCAGAGGATGGCAGGAGTAGGAGCGTATCTTTGAGATTTGAGGGTGTATAGAGAGATTGAGGAGTGTGAATGTTAAGACTTTATTCGACAAGTGTACCGAATAACAAGTAATATAGTGAATTAAGTAAAGATGTTGATTCCTCAGGGAACAGTTCTATTTTAGAATTTCAGTGTCACTACTCAATAAACAAATTCAGTTTTAAGATGGTTTGATAATAATTTGAGTCAAGAAACGTAAAAGAATAATTAAAAATAAGTAACAATTATAAAAAGGAGTTTGCAAGATCTAGAAGGACTCTGGGATTGAACTTCATCTATCTCCCTCATTCATATTTTGGATTTGATAAAAACATACAATATCCGTAACTACTCACAATTGACGCACATATAAAAATCATTCACACCAATTCCTCTGATATGAAATTCATAAGGAAATTTCCTAAACACTGATCTCTCAGCTATTTAGTAAATTACCCAGCATCTAGATGTTATACGCAATCAATACATCGAAACATATCCCTAGTATTCCAATATATTGAGTATTTTCATCTAGGTCAGAAACTTAAAAGTACTTCCCAATTAAATTCAAGAATCAAAATCAAGACTCTATTGAATAGATAAAATCTAGCATTAAGCACAAGATGAAAATACCAACTGAGTAGAAACTGAATATTATATATAAAAATCACCAAAATACGAATGAGTTCAAAAGATTATATTGAATCCCAAAGATGAAGAATTAGCTACCCATGGTAGCCATTACAACCCAATGAAAGGAAGATTGCAAGAGAAGAAGAAAATCTTGATTGTAGCCGTCCGCCTCCGTCCTCTAGGTCTTGATCCTTCCAAAACCCTAAAAATCTCCTTTTAAACTTGGTTTTGGGCCTAGGTTAAGTGGCTTTTCTTTTGGGCCTTTCTCTATTTTAAACTTTTCATTTCTTTTCTTTATGAATCTTCCAATCTATCATTTTTTTCATTCTTTTATACCTGAAATTTCACAATAATTGAGATTAAACGATTTCCTTTAACTTAGGACTCAAAACATAAATTTAAATCCAAAAACTCTAAAATTGGGAGTAATTACTATTTTAAATAACACTTAAACCCACAAGTACTCAATATTTCTCATGTATAAAAGCACTCAAAATTGGTACTTATCAGTGAAAAAGAGTGTTAAGATGTGGCCCAAATGTGTTAGTGGGGGTGTGGAGAAGAAAAGAAACGAGTTAAACCATGCACCCCTCTTGGGCTAATCTCCCATGAAAATAACAAAGATAATGAAAAAGAATTATGTTGTTTTTTTGGAAGTAAAATTAAAATAAAATAACTATTTTTGAATTTTCCCTTTACCTCTTAAAAATATTTTTGACATAGTAATTTTTATTTTTATCCGGACGAAATTTGGTATTGACATATCTCATTATGTCATATATGTAATTTAGGGTTTTGATGTTGTTCTGATTAATTTTGTTCGAATTTGGTTTTATTATTTGGTTCAATTGATTTGTAGTGTAAGTTAAATTGCTTATGTTTTGCTTCATCTGTTTTTTTCTCTTTAAACATCTTGAAATGATTGACTTGAAGTCGGGTTTCCTCAAAAGTATATATGTGCCCATTGCCTTATTCACATTGCTTAATCCTCCTATCATAACATAATAACAAGCTAAATCAAACATGGTGGTCCTGCCAGTCTCGAAATAATGGTGGTGTATGCTATTAAGCTCGGAAAAGCCTCTTAAATGACGTGTCTGACACTTATCAGACACTGACACTTATACGATACATATCGGTGAAGTGTCCAATTCAAACGACATTTTTTTAGGTATTTAACAATTCTAATACTGTTCCAATAAAATTTTAAAAAGGACAATACAATAATTTTCTAAAATCTCATAAACTTATTGTATAAAATTATATTAAGATTTTAGAAACAAGAAACAAACCCTATATATAATCACAAATATTTATATTATATATGTTTCTTTTAACTTTTTAAATTTTCGATTGATGAATTAGATTCATTTTTTATTATATTTGGCTAACCTTGTTCAAATGATTTTTAAATACATAAATCTTGATTGTCATTTTATATAATTCATAGTAATGTAATATATAGATCCGTGTTCTATATTTCAAAGATTACACGTGTTGAAGTATTCATGTGCGTATTGTATCTATGTTCGTGTGAGTATCCTTGCTACATAAGGTGTATATGATACTATTGGGTTTTAACCATTGATTATGCATTCCTTGCCGGATGACAAAGGTCTTGTTAAATTTTCTAACCTTACAAAGACCATTTATCATAAGGTTGTAAGTTACTTCATTCGGAGGGCATTTCAAGTTTTTTGCGTTCTGGAAGCACACAATAGATTTAGTAATTTCCTCAACTTTCACTAATGCATCAAGTAAGCAATTCCTTGTGTATGTGTTTCGAGTCAAACCTTTATGCATCAACTCCAAAATTAAATATGCTTCAGCAATCCTTCCTACCTTCCCCCAGACCCATCAATAAGACTACTATAGAGCACTACATTCAAATCAACACCTTTTGATTTTGCTTCAAATAACATATATGCTTCATCAAGCCTGTCAATTTTAGTAAGTCCATCAATGACACAACCATAAGTTACAACTGTTGGTTGGAGACCATTTGTCTTCATTTCCTCCAGCAATTGCTAAGCTTTGTGACCTTTCCAACACTTGCAAAATCCATCAATAAATGTTGTAAGCATGGGTGTCCAAATGTAGTCCTTCATCTCGTAAAACAACTTGTATGTTTCTTTTCAAAATCCTACTTTCATAAAACCAAGAATTAAAATTGAGTAGCTCCGAATATCAAGCGTTAAACCATGAGCCTTTATTTCTTCAAATAAAGCCCTCCCTTCTCAATTTCACCAGCTTTGAAAACACAATCCATGTAATTCTTAAGGAGCTTCAGATCAGGAGAACAGAACAACCCTTATCCATAGATTTTGTGACCTACCACACTTAAGAAATTCCTAATATGAGATGTATAGACCACTGCATTTGGAGTCTGGTCAGAATCTAACAGCTTTTCATAACCCATCAATAAGTGAACAAAATATTACTGTGTCAGGGGTGCAAACTTTGTGATCCAAATCTAAAACTAAGGAAGAAGCTTCATGAAGTCTTTGAGCTTTACACAATCGATCAATCATAATATCTACAATCATGATATCAGGGAATAAGACAGCCTCTTTCATGGTGTCCCGAACTTTCAGAGCAGCTTCATGCTCCCCTGCCTTACAAAGCATGTCAACTAAATATTGTAGGTTGCAAGATTGGGTGTTGCATCTATTTTCATTTCTTCAAAGATACTAAATGCTTCCTCAACTTTTCCCTTCCATCCATGGCAAGTCAGAATGCAATTATATGCAATCACACTAGGTATACATCTTTTTCTCTTTTGTCTCTCAAGTACTAATTTCCCAACTAAACCATAACCCATTATCATGGTATTAAAAGCGTAAACACAAGGAGCATTCCTGTTTCTATCAAGTTCTTCAAACAACTCTACATCTTCACCCAACCTATCATGCTAGTATATGTCACATCATCATTCATCAACCCTTGTGATTTCATTTCATGAAAGAATTTCTAGGCCATATCCAACTTACCGACATTAGTTGAAGCTATAAGAGATGGCAACAAGCAATTTGCACCTGATTGCTACATTTTGTAACAAATAAGAGTTAATGCACTAGTAGTATATATATATCAGCATTTCTTTGATCGGTATGAATTGGCCTTTGTTATATTCTTGAAGAAGAAAAACAACTGCATCAATAACTTCAGGAGTTCTATTACAAATAGGTGGTCTATGCATGGAGTGTTAACATTCTTTATAATGTAAGATGCTTGCAAACCGAAGACTGCATTGTTTTGATGATTTGGTAAACTTGCTTGGTAAACCTAGTCACTGCTAATTCAAACCATAGTTTCTGTATCTTTTTGTCTGATAACAGTCTTGTTAAACCTACCCTGCTTTGGTATTATTCTTGCAACTCATTTAAGAGATTTTTTTTCAAGATTTTTATTTGTAATATTTGCTCGTAATGATATTTGATTAGGTGTTTTGACTCTGTTGCTCTCTATGACTAGGTGAACTGAAGAGTACATTAAGCAAGCACAGGGGACCAACATTCTCCCTAAAGTGGAATAAGAAAGACGATTATCTCCTCATTGGAAGTTGCGATCAAGTTGCAATTTTGCTGGACAACAGGTTTGTACATGAGTTCTTATTTTGTGGATTTCTGCTATAAACGGATATTTTTTATCCAGTTATAATCGGATGCCCTTTGTTTCTGTAGTATATTTTTGTGAACATTTTGATGAACATAAAAGCTTATTAATTACAGATGTTTCTGTCGTGACTCCAAAATGTATTCAAGTTTGATTGTTTTCGTTTTAGTTTTGATGAACATCCTCTTGTTGCTCCTTAAGGGTAGTCCTCAAATCTTGAAATTCCTACTTTTGATTTCATAAACAAAATTTCACTCAACAAAACTATTTTGACAGAAAAGATCTTATAATACACTTACTACTCGAAGTTGGTCAAATTCAACATTAAGTGTTTTCTTAAGTTCTGAAGGCTAATGTGGACCCTATCTGAACTAAGCAAAATAATATGGACTCTATCTGAATGAACTAAGCAAATTAATAATGAATACAAGACACAGACCATGGAAAATCCTTCCATTTACGAAAGTATATATGGCGTGTATATGCATATCTACCAGGATAATTAAATATCACACATTTATTCACATTATTAACTTATAAGGACTGAAAATACAGGAAGGATTGAAAACACAATATCTTTAGTCTTCGTCCATGTTTTTAGAATTTGGGCTTAAGAACTAATCCAAACTCATAGAATGTGCAATGTAAGTTGTCCACGTCCTGTAGATATTAGCCTTATTCTCTAGTGGATATTTGGTCCCAACCCCTCTTTCCTTCAAACCCAAGATTGGATATTTAATACAGCCCTCTTCACACCTAGGAACAGAATTAAACATCTAGAATGTAGACAAATACAAGTGATCCAATAAAAAATCTCAGATTGACTTTGATATAATCTTAAAATTTGGACTTACGTCATCCTTTATTCTATAAATCTTAAAAGACTAATAGACACTTATAACATTCATACACAAGGATGGATTTGAAAATACACAATAATTGTGCAGGTACAAACTAAGTTGAATACCATTTTTCATAAACATGAGTATCAATAAATCAGAAAAAAGACAATATGAAGCAAATAGAACCCATTTTCCCCTCAAATTTTACAAAACCAAGAAATTATCAGTGTAAATATTTTATGGTGAACTTATTACATTGTATAACCCTATATTTCCCATCCAACCTAGAGTGGAATAGACTGGTTACGATAAACCAAACATATTCCTCATATTCCTTTTACTTCTACTGACTACTACCTCCTTCACTTTGGATTTTAGATTAAATTTTTTGAGTAAATGTCTATTTGTGCTACTACTAACAACTTTTTATTTAATTGTTTCTATTTGTTTTAACACTTTTTATTAAAAGTGGCTATTAATAAGAGCGGCTAATCTAAAATAAAATAGAATGCACAGATTAAAAGGAACCCGCTCATTCCACTTTTAGATTAAGTGGATTCCTATTCTTCATAGAATATAGATTTTAGATTATAGTTGAATATAATTGAATCTTTAAATATACATAATTATTCTCATTAGTAGAATGATAGTTTATAATAGAATATAATATGGTAATTGTTGCACAGTTATAATTTTGTATATAAATGAGAATATATTATATCAGTTAAGAGATAATTGATGTAATTAAGGGCATTTTATATTAATTGCTATATATAACCGATGTAAAAAATAACTTAGAAAAATCTCGCAATTTTTTTTTTGAAAAGAAATTAAAATTGCCATTTATTACATTGGTTGTTGCTCCAATCGATGTAATAAAGTGACTTTCTAAATCGGTTTTGAGTCGCAGTCGATGTAGAAAGTGACATGATCCATGTTTTAACGCGGACTTATTACATCGGTTATTTTAACAAGGGATGTAATATATGTGCTTTTTAACCTAGTATTTTCACTACTCTTGCTATTTGTCCTTCTCTCGCGTTACTTGAGTCTCTCTGGTTCTTTGCTTGCTTTATTTTAATTTTGGACGTGTGTGATTTGTTTATTTAACTTGTTTTTACATTAACATTGTAGGTCATAAAGGATGTTATAACAGCGATCTTACTTTATGCGTGAGCGTGATTGTTTGATTCCACCATAACCCTCTTGTCGTTTCCCTAAACTTCAAATGACCATAACTTTTTATAGAGAGTTCAGATTGAGACGATCCAAAAATGAAAATTGCTTGAAATGAGGTAACAAATTTGGTGGACACTACCCATACAGGATTCTGGATTCAAAATTTTTACAAAATTCCATTGTTTACTATTTATTTTTAAGTTTTTTAATATTTTTGAGCTTTTTTTTCTTTTCTATTTCACATGTCTATACTTGTCAAAAAATTCTGAAAATTTCTGTTGTGTTTCATCGTATAGATTAGAGATTTATCAACCCACAATTGTTTTTAATTTTTTTTAAATAGAGGTATTATATCGGTTGTGAGTAACAATCGATGTAATAAGGGAGACATTACATTGGTTGGGAGCCACAACCGATGTAGTATCTCCTCCAGCGCCTCATTTTTATCATATTAAATGAGATATTACATCAGTTGTGGCTTCCAACCGATGTAGTATCTCTTCTTGAGCTCTCAAGAATGGTATTTTACATTAGTGATTTATCAAACGATGTATATATACTACATCGATTGATGTAGAAAGTCCACGACTTTCTACATCATCTGCATGAACATCGGTTTTAGAACTGATATAGAATGTCTTTCAGAACCAATGTAAAATATATATTTTTACTAGTGTCTATTATATTATTTTTAATTTAAGGTCCATAAAAATATAATTTAATTTTACTATTATTATTTTTATTTAGCATTTGATATTTTTATATAATATTATTTTTAATTTAGGTCCATAAAGAATTAATTTAATTTTAATTTAGTATTTGTTTTTCATGTAAATTATTTTTTCAAAAATAGACGTCTATAAAAGTATAATTTAATAAAACTATGAATATTTAGTTTTTATATAATATATAATATAGTAGAAGCTAATTTTAGGCATATAAATATATAAATATATAATTTAATTTTATTGTTGATTCTAACCAAATTGATAATATGTGATAAAGCATTAATAATAAATAAATTATGCTTTGATCGAATTTTGAAAAGATATTATCAAATGTGAATGTCAAAATGAAGATAATAATAAAAATTTATGTGGTAGTAAAATTGTTTTGAGAGACAATTTTAGGCAAATATGTTCTATTGTGAAGATTAGATCTAGAAATCATATTATTAAGTCATTAATAAATTACTCTAAAACATTAGAAATTTGCACAGTTTGAAACTTACTAAAATTATTAGATTAAATATTACAAAAAAAAACATATGAAAGTCCAAATAATATAAAAGAATTTGTTGATTAGTTATTGAAGATTAGAAATGGAGATATAGATTTGGATGAAAATGGTGAAGGTTATTGTGAAATAACGAAAGATCTTTTAGTTTAAAATAGGGAGACACATTTATCACTACAAGAAAAATTATTTTTAGAAACCAATTTATTAGTTACTAAAATGATAAAATTGGTCACTAATTTAATTAGAGACTAATTTAATTAGAGACTAATTTAGAATCCAATAGTAGTTGGTAGCTAAAACTTTGGTAGCTAATTTTAGATACCAATTTAGATACTAATTTAGAAACCAATTTGGTGACCAATTCAATGAAACCAATTTAGTGACCAATTTTATTGAAACCAATTTAGTAACCAATTTTATTGAAATCAATTTAGTGACCAATTTCATTGAAACCAATATAGTGACCATTTTTATTGAAACCAATTTAGTGACCAATTTGATTGAAACCAATTTAGTGACCAATGTCATTGAAACCAATTTAGTGACTAATCTCATAAAAATCAATTTAGTGACCAAATATATAAATACCAAAATATGGTCACTATATTGGTCTCTAAATAATGATAATATTAAATTTTTCAATAATTAAAATTGTGATATTATATTTTTTTTCTTGTTAAAATAATTTAGAATATAAAAGTAAAATTATTTTTTAATTTGATACGAGAAATAAAAGATATTTGGGTTATAACCATGTGAAAAAATGGATCATTATATTAAAATGATATACTATTGCATCTCATAATAGAACAATGTTAACAAGTACCATACAAAGAAAAGGTTTCTAAGTCAAAATAGAAAATGATCCACTATTGCATCCCATAATAACACAATATTAACAAGAAAATTCAACTTTGAAACAACAACGATTTATTTTGTTTTGGTATTGTAGCTTTTTCTTTTTTTCATTGGACCACGTACTTCTTCCTCTCCTGCAATGTAACAACATGCATATTAGTCTCCATTATATAACCTACTAGTACACAAAATTGTTATAGAATTCTTATAAAAATGAAAGGTTATAAAAATAGGAAATAGCTACTGTTGAGTGAAGTAGGTAGGTTAGTAGGTAGCTAGTGAGTAGTAATCTGTAACAGTAAAAATAGAATGCAACAGTGTGGGTGTAGCTGAGCAGAGAGAGTGCAGTAGTACTAAATTGTTATTAATTGAAACAAAATAGAAAATGCACGTGTATGTGTATGATAATAGAAATTAAGTGAGATAATAAGGTAGAAGAATTAACCGAGGGAAAAAGGTATGGTATTAAGCAAAATTTTGAATGGTGCAGGGAAGGGTTGAATTTTCATGATATAGGTTATAGTATATGTAGGTTACAAAAGCCTATGACCTTAGCCCCTGGACCGTCTATGTTCTGAATTTTTATGATATCTTACCTTTTTTTTCTTTCTCCTATTCTATTATTTTCCATCTTCTAATGCAATTTGCACATATCCCCACCCTCTTCTGTGATTTCATCACTCCACACTGCTCCCTCATATGTAATATTACCTTTACATTGCCTTTACAATAAACATAAAAATGGATTATCAAGTGAAACTAGTTTCAATCTCTTAAGAAAACGCCTATACATAAAAACTAGTTTACTCATTTAAACTAACAACAAAGATAACGAATGATAAACTAACAAAAAAAAAATATAGTGTAATAAAATCACCTTGATGAGAACCGAGTGGTTGACTGGGTGGTTGTGTTTCATCCTCATCTTCAGTTTCCTCAAAGCTTGGTGGCATAGATTGACGATTAATACTATCCATCCATTGTCGAATCATTACATTGTTTTCTTCAAAAAGCTTCTCAATATTTACAATTTTGATTCGAAGCTCATCTCTTTCTTTCTTAACTTCTTTCAAATCTTTTCTAAGTTCATCAAGCTCTTGACTTTTTATCCACTCATTTGAGGAAGAAGATGAGCCATTTACCTCTTAATAGGAACCTCCTTGTATTTACCTCTACCAACATCTTGTATCTGAAAACGTGGTTTATGACAAAATTTGCATTCTTTTAACTGCACTTCTTCATCAGTGTAAAATAACATACAACCATCAACACAACAATCAATCTTTTTTGCAGTTAAACCTAGTTTTGAGACTAATTTTTTGGCCCTATAGAAATCTTTAGGAATAAGATTACCAGCAGGATGCGTCTCTTTCATAAGGGCTAATGTTTGATCACAAAATCTTTGAGACATGTTTCCCTCTGATTTAATTGTCAAAAATCTAATAGCAAAACATAATTCAGTGTGATTATTACATCCAGGCCATAATGGTTTTTGGGCAGCATCTAATAGTTCATAAAAATTTTGAGCTTCTATATTTGGAGTCTCATCCATACTTGGGGAGTCATCCATTTCTTGATCATGATCCATTTCATACTCTACACCAGCAACATCATAAACCATGCTCTCAAATCTATTAAGGTGTCCCTTCTGTGTACTGAAAATCTCAGGATTAGTATCTACACCTATGGTTGGGTCACTTTCTCCATGACATGTCCAATACCAATATCCAGGGATGAATCCTCTCTTATAAAGATGAACTTTAACTTCTTCAAAATGGAAGAACTTTAGATTTTTGCATTTAGAACAAGGACATCTTATTTTTCCATTTGACAAATTCCTTTCTTGACATGCATAGGACACAAACTCATCTACTCCTTTTAAAAATGTTTCACTATATCCCCTTCTATTAGACATTAATCTATTATACATCCAACTTCGATTTTGACGAATATCCATAATCTGTCATATAACACAATGTATCATTCAACTATAAAAGAAAGTCTTATAATCTATCATTGTTAATTTATTTGAGAACAATAAAATATATCCCCCAAAATACAATGACCAAAATAAAAAATGTCAAACCTTTTCTCTTTCCTAAATGAGGTTTCGACCAAACGTGCTTGAGAATAAAAAACGTGATCTGCAAAAAAATGTCAAATATCACTATTCATCATGAATCAAGTATTGCATATTTTGAGTTTCTAAAGTGTATGAAAAAAAGTATCTTATTATTTTTATTAGTAGTTATTTTAGTCATAATTAATTACCACTTGTTTTGATAGCTAAAATTAGTAACTAAATATACTTTTTCTTATAGTGATAGTGTTTTCCCAAAAGATTCAAAGATAATGCTAACCGGGCTAAGAGGGGTAATATGTATTAGAAACTGCTCTCTCATCTATTACTAGTTTGCTTGACTAAGGTGGTCTAGGAAAAAAAATAAAAAAATTGTAGTTTGAATCAGTTCTGAAAATTTTATAATAAAAAGGGAGCAAAGCATCACTATATTCAAGTTCCTGCGAGATGAATAACTGTTGATGCAGGTATACTTAAAATAAACATGTATATTTCTATAGACACTTAATTCAATATATTATAAGTGTGGCTAATTTTAATAAGTTTTCGCACAATAGAAATTGATCAGCAAAGATATATTTCATTTATGCTATTTTATTTCTTTACCCTTCTCGTTAATGCCTTTTATCTTGAAATTCCAAGATGCATAGTGACTCTTTCCATTTTCAGTACAGTGACTTGGAATCAGTACAATACTTCATCACATCAGTGTGAGTAAAAATCACGTCGCAATTCTCCTTTTCTTTCTCCTACCAGTACCAATCGCAAAAGCAAAAGCAAAAACAAACACTTGGGGATTCTAAAACGATGCCCATTTTCACACTCAACAAATAATTCCCATGACTGTGACTATGCCATCATTTCTTTTACTTCCTTTTCCATCACATAATTCACATTCTATCTCTCTTTTTTCCATCGTGCTTGCAGAAACATGTGTTCAATTCCTAAATATGCAAATATTCCTCGAATTCAACACTATTAAAATTGGTTACCTAACGGAAAAAAAAAATTCCGTGACAGACTTAAAGCCTCTCTCTTTACATTATTCTAATTTTATTATAATATACTTTTTCCTATTTAGCAGCACATTTTTAAAACATGTTACAGACTAATCATCTAGCACTATGTGCTAATATTTAATACTAAAAATCAACTTTCTGGTCAAATTATGTTCTATTTATTTATTCAAAAAATAGTTCTATTAACCTTTTCATGTTGTAACTTTTTTTATACAAACTGAGGGGTATGTGAAGGGGGGTTTTGGATATCTATTTCTCAACTTCATGCATCTACCTTCTCTTTCGTAAATGTAGCCTTATTTATATGATTTTATATATTCCAAATGAAATAATAAAGTATGAAAGTTCACTAAAACTTTAAAGGCCCTAACAAATAAAAAGCACTACGAAAATGAAAAATACCTTTCTCAACCAATACTAACTCACAAATGGGCAAAACATAAAAGTAAATAGGATAATATTTTCAAACAACACATACATCAGATACAAATTGATTCTGAAAGTGTAAATTCAAAAACCTGGTATTTGAAGAACCACTCCAGAAGGGAAATGTCCCAGATGCATTCAAATTTTCACAACATATTCATTCTTCAGGTGTCAATTGTTCCTAAAAAAGAATATTAGAGCCCACCATACACTGAGTTATAGATTGGAAAGGAAAAGTTCTGAAATCAAATAATATAACAAAATTGAAACAAATTTACTAGATCAAGCACGATGAGGGAATGAAAAATCAAGCTTATAGATTTCAACTTGCAATTATAATTTAGGATCATCAAGGCTGAAACATACCATCCCAACATCTCTTCTGTATGATTAAAGACTTCCTACAGCGGCACAACTGAATAAAGAAATTTTCCATTTAGAGACATGGAGGCTCAAGCTTACCATCCTGGTTTAAGATCATGAAATAAAGAGTCCATAGTGTACTTCCCACTTGTATTTAAAATTCATTTAGTGTCAATAAAGATTCATTTATGGTTTCACCATCCTGAATTTACACTACAAATAAAGAATTAATATTACACTTTTATTTTGGCGGCATACCATCCCAATTCATTTCTTGTAAGTCTAATATAGTGATGCTTAATACCATCATCAAATGTTGGATACTTGATGCATAAGATTATGTTTAAATCTGCCTGCTTGTGACAGACATATTGGCCAACATGGGACACAACACAGATAAGGAAACTTCTCTGAATTCTCTGAAATAAATTTCTTTTAACCTCCTACAGAATTCTATGAAATCATAACAAACAGTTATTTGATAACATAATTTACATGGTCTTTAAGAATACCCTGAACTAGACATTCTAGACTCATTTCACAACTCTATTCCATTGCCACCCCGAACCATCTGCATCTGTTCCAAGCTTCCAACTTCATTCAACAAACTCTAAAATTGGAATTATTTGTTTGATTTGGATTAAAGGTGTCTTGTACTAATAGAATCAGAACTAACAAAAGGTTACACTTAATTACAAGAAAGAGTGATTTTCACTGGAACAACTAAGCTTGAATCAGGATATCATAATTCTTATTAGATATTGATATATCTCTATTCTTAATTTTCTTTTCCCTTCCCTACTCTCTTTTTCTCTCTTCATTGTTGATTGTAGTATTCATATCACGTTTAACGCTATCAGAAATCTTTGTCCTACATCAAATAGGTTTCAACTAACTATAGCATGTCAGTTTAATATACCAAAGGTCTGATTAATAATTATTCTGGAAGTAATTGAACAATAAATCGGTTGAAAAGTTTTAGCAATTATAACTACAGAAAGTAGCTCCAGATAACATATGTGCAAACAATGAAATGCAGGAACAAAATGACATAGACAATTGTTTAAAAAAGAAATCCAATTAGATACGGAAGAATTAACTGAATGCACTGGAGCAACAGGGCCTTTTCAAGTCAATCAGTTCACCGTTTTAGTTTATGCCGAACTCTTACCTTTTCAACAAAGTCCAATGCGAGATCCTTCTATTAACGATGCGTTCCGTCGTTAGCAAGCGGTGGCCGATAGGATCTCTGATTCTCTGATAAATATTTTACAGAATTACAATCCTAATTTACACTTTCAGCAAATAATTCCTAATTCCTACCCTACCTCTAATTCATACAAAGAAAACATATATCATTTAACAAATTAGGATCCAAGAATAAGTTTCGTTATAAGAAACTTCAAAAACTTACCTGAATTTCATGGGTACAAGGATTCGCACAAAAACCTAGCAGACTCCGTTCTTGTATAATTACGGCGTTGTTCTTGTAGATTTGGCGAAGCTGAAATGAAATTGTAGGCTCTGCAAATCAATCTCTCCGAGCACTACAATGAAAAGAGCAGTACAATGAAAAATGGTAGCAAAGCTTACTCTAATTTGATTTAGTTCCTCGCTTCTCTTCTCTTTCTGTTCTCTTGCTGAATAAAGTAAATAAAACTTTACCTTTTTTTAAACATTAAAACTACTGAAGTGGGTATTTTATTATTTTTACTTAATTAATAATAAACAGTATTTTAAATTTATTGATATTAATTTAAAATGTTTTATAAATTAATAATTAATTTTTTAAATTTAATTACTAGAAAAATAAATTTATTATTATTAGCTACTTAAATATGATATTTATTTTTATTAATAATAAAAACTTTTTATATACCAATAATTATAAAATGGTGAATGGAATTGTAATTTAAATATAATTTTTTACAATAATTATTTTTGTTCCTAAATTAGTCAAATATAATGATTAATTATTTTTGGTCTCTAAATTAGTTATTAATTAATAATTTTTTTATAATTATTATTTTTGGTCACTAAATTGGTTAATATAGTGACCAATTATTTTTGGTCTCTAAATTAGTTATCATTAAATGATTTTCTTGTAGTGTATTAACATTAGCTCAAATGGTTTAAACTGATTTTTTAATAACATGATGTCCCCTTTTTTTTATTTACAAAGTAATTTTTTTATCCAACTTTAATACTTGGAAAAAATATATCTTAGATTAAAATACACATTCTCAATATGATGAAAAATAAGACATTCAAAGTGAATTATTTACTTCAAAGCTTTTGAATAATATTTTAAGTGTTCACGGTTTACTTATAATACTTTTTAGAAATATTGATCAAATAAATAATTTCTGTAACAGAAAAAAGTTTACAAGTTATATATATATATATATATATATATATTTATTGTAGTTTCTAACAAAAATATTGGTGTCAAAATCTTTACATTAAGAATGGATGTGGTATCTTCTAACCCCATATTTCTTTTAAAAATAGAAAAAAATTATATAATTTTATATTTTTACAATGACAATAAATAAGAGTTAAAGAATAATCATTCTATCGTTTCTAATATTTAAATGTAGTCAAATATATATATGGTTGTGTAGAGTAAAAAATAAAAAATAAAAGTAAATAATTACAATATTGGATGGAGATGAAAACTTATCACATGTAAAAAAAATGGTTTATAAAGAATTTTTTCAAACAAATATAAAGTCGATTTGATTATGTGAGATATAAGTGTTATTCTAATAACATTATATTCGTATTTTATTATTTTTTCTATTAAATATTTTGCTAGCTATATATTAGATGGAACGTAGAGTAATGAAGTAGATGTGTATTGTTCTTACAGGTTCCCCTGAATTGGACATGATTCAAAAGTGGTAAAAATTTTGGTTGTATAGAAACACCATCTCTCAAATTAACATGTTTTATTATTAGACCCACTGTTCCTCTACAGTGGTGTTGGATGCGAGAAGACATGGTTAGATTGGGGATTGAGATTACATAGAAGAGAGGAAAAAGTGACGATAGAGAGAAGCCATGGAAGGAGGAGGAGTTAGATGAAGGAAATTGATTTCAATTTACTAGGTGTCAATTTACTATATCATGCTTTATGTATTTAAAACCTTTGGTCTAAATCATCACCTATAGGCACTATTTTAAATTTAAGTTAATCTAATTTTTAAAAAAAATGTCATTTCCGGGTAAATTCTCTTGATTTTGAAAATTTGTAATTGATTTAAAAGACATTTTTAAATTTTATAGTTTTATTAGAAGTTTACGTAATTATTTTTAAACCTTTTGGGAAATTTACAAGAATTATTTTATAGTGTAAAATGTAAGTTTACCATTTTTTCATAAAAATTGTATTGATGAACTAATTTTACCTCCAAATCTAATAAAGTATTAGTCATTTGAAGAATACAAGTCTTTTCCAAATAAAAAATTACAAAAATATCATTTATGTAATTTATTTGAGTTTTTTTTTTCTCTTTAAACTAGTTTAGAGTAGTCTTGTTTGGAATTCTTTTTGTAATATCTTTTGGAAGTATTTTCAATTAATTCAAAAACTCAATACTTCTTTAAAGTTTATTGCATCGAAGCTTAAACATTCAACAACTTTTTAAGTTTAACCTTAACCTTAATTAATTAAGAGTTTAGAACAAGTAGTTAAAATTGAGATTTCAATTGTAAAACTATAGGATTGTACATATTATTTATGATTAACATCTCATGTATGATAGTAGCATAGTACGATCGTGAGATCGTTGGACTCCAACATAAAAAGTAATATTTATGTCAGACCACTATATAGTTCGATGTAAATATCATCTTTTACGTCGAGGCCCAAAAGGTCTAACATAAATGTGTTTACATTAGGGCTCTGCACTCCATCTTCCTCGCATTTCTAGTGGCGCAAATCTCCAGTTTCTTTGTTTTCTCCTTTGACGAATCCATTTCTATATGTTTCTTGAGGTGTTTGAGGTGACTTTGGAAGTCTGAATCAATTGTGGGTCTTTTGTCATGGTGGTGATTTCTTTGTATTGGATTTTTGTTTATATGGTTTGAAGTGTGTCATTGAGGTAGGTTCTCCATATCTCCATTGTACTATTCAATTTGAAAATGAGGTTATTTTTTAGGATCTCAATCACAATAATGTATGAATGTCTCTATTGAATTTGTTTGTTATGCAATCTTTGTGTAATTTAAAGTGTGATATTTTGTTTGTTAAATTCAATTATTGAGATTATTATTTTAAAGATTAAGTAATATTACAGGATGATTAAAATTATATTTGGATTTTAGGAACAAAAAAAATTATAGGGACTTATTAATTATTTTAGTCCGTAGGAGCGACTCAATCTTTTAGTCCCTAATTTGTTTAAAATGATAAGAATTAAATTATAGAAAATTTATAAAATGTAGTTTACATTGACTGTAGAAGTAAGATGTGTTGAATATATTTGAGTCACATTTTTGTTTTTGTTGTATTAATTTGATTTAAATTATATATCATATTCATGTACGCATTGAGTGAACCTTAGTTCTCATTTGAAATGTAATGCAAATGGTTAAAGATTAACCATCTGTATTAAATCTTAAATTGTCCAATTTAGAAAACTATTTTTATAATTTGTTAATACATATACATTGTAAGTGTGTACTTACATTTGATGAAATTTGTATTGAAACCATTTTTGTGTTGTTCTCTCAATACATACTTGACTATGGTGCTTTGTTACTAGTTTCGTTTTTGTGTACTTCAGAGATCAATGTAGAATGCTATCAAAATTTTTTATCAAATTTAAGATAATACATTTTGTTTGTACGTGTTAGCAAATTATGGAAAATGTTTTCTCAAATAGGTAGGGTTTCACCTTCAATTACAAAGGTGAGAATGACATATTGAATATATGGTTGATGATGATGGAGTTTTTAACGCGCGTAGTTATGGATCTAAGTTGGATGAATGTGTGTCAAGTTAGTGAAGAGTGTGAGAAGGGAGTTGATGAGTTCTTGTAATGTGCTCGCCAAAATAGAAAACCTATCAATAGGACACATTATTGTCCTTGTGTTCATTGTCTAAATCAAATACATCAAAATTTGGGGGAATACATGATTACTTATTCTTCTTTGGTATAATAGCGAATTATGAAAAATCTTTTCTCAAATGGGTAGGGTTTCACCTTCAATTACAAAGTTCATATTGAATATATGGTTGATAATGATGGAGTTTTTAACGTGCGTAGTTATGAATCTAAGTTGGATGAATGCATGTCGAGTTAGTGAAGAGTGTGAGAAGAGAGTTGATGAGTTCTTGTAATGTGCTCGCCAAAATAGAAAACCTATCAATAGGACACATTATTGTCCTTGTGTTCATTGTCTAAATCAAATACATCAAAATTTGGGGGAATACATGATTACTTATTCTTCTTTGGTATAATAGCGAATTATGAAAAATCTTTTCTCAAATGGGTAGGGTTTCACCTTCAATTACAAAGTTCATATTGAATATATGGTTGATAATGATGGAGTTTTTAACGTGCGTAGTTATGAATCTAAGTTGGATAAATGCATGTCGAGTTAGTGAAGAGTGTGAGAAGAGAGTTCTTTGGTATAGTGAAGAATTACATAATATGGACTTGGAATGGAGAAATATTAGACATTCCTACTATATCAGGTATAACAGAACATTTTGAAGAAGGGATGAACGATCATTTTGGAGGACATGGTACATGATGTTGGTGAAGAAAATTTTGGAAAAGCTTATGTGTATGATTATTTAAAGCCAGACTTAGAGCAATAATTGCTCCCAGGATGGATGGATTGTTCAATTTAAAAGCACAAAATGGATGGATTGAAAGAAGTTTCAACGAATTGTTGGAATTTTTAAAGGAGATGATTTTAGAAGGTGGGAAAGATACTATGTTTGATGGGTTTGAGTACAAAAAGATAATTGCAAGCCCTAATGATTGTGTAGTGTACAAAGATGAGTTTGTTGCATTGAGGGTGTCTCTAACATGTGGATTATCACAATTAAAAAAAAACTTGATGGAATTAGTGGTGAGGAAGAATCAAAGGGTCCCCTGCTAAGGTGTTGTGGTACTTACAAATAATAACTATGTTTAAATGATTATTCGCCATTAAAGAGGATGCAAAGAGCATGCCATGACATGTAAATGGAAGAAAATGTGACAATATTCTTCGACATCCAGTTGATTCTCCACATGGAAGAAGATTCTTGAAACATTTCTATAATTTGGTGCAGAGTCGAGAAACTTGAAACTTGGCCTACAGATGGTATGAATCCTTATGGAAACTTAAGTAGTAAACACAATTCATGGCCAATTTTAGTGCAGATTGTGTAACTCATGCACTTTATGTATAGCAATGTTGTAATCATTACATAGTTTCAATTCAATTGTTTAGTTATGGTTTGAAAGCTTAGCTTTGATTTGTTTAATTCCATAATGATATAAGTACACTATAGTAATATTTTGACTTGTTAATGGTAACGATATAAATGCTCATAGATATTTACTCTCTCTTATATCTATTTATTCCCTTTTTACCCTTATCATATATTACTTATCATTTCTTCCTGCATTCATGTTTCCTTAGTGTTAGCATCAGTGGGCTACTGTGATGATTTGATGAAGCCAACCAAGTGAAGATGTTCAAGACCTTATGAGCATATATGGAATGCATGAAGACTTCATGAAGATTGAAGACTTGGTCTAGAACTTAGGAGCGTGTATTGTGGGGTAAGGTTGAGGTCTAATTAGTGAAGCATGCAATCTTAATCAATGATAAGCTCCAAATATATTTTCTGAATTAACAAAAGTTTTGAAAAATCATTAAAATCAAAACTTGCCTTTTAAATAACTGTTTTAACTAACTGGAGAAAAACAGTCGACTATTTGAAGATTCAATCGACTGAATTTTTAAATGACAATTATGTTTAAATAGCTGCCGCGAAATTTTTGGAAGTCAATGAAAATCATTTTACACATTTTCTGAGCACGAAAATTTGAAATTCCAAAGAGAGCAAAGAGAGCAAATGCGCCCGCGAGTCTTGTGATCAAAGATCAATCAAAGTTTTCATCAAGAAGTGTTTTCTTGAACTGCTGCTGGAGCTATCATTTGACTGAGACTGTTCTTCGCTGATTTGATCATCAAGACTAAGCCTTCTATACCCTTTCTTATTACTTTTGTCATTCTTTGTATATAAGTGCTTGTATTGCAGTAACCTTGTTCGTCCATCATCTGTTTTGACATTTATTCTGAGTTCTTGAATTGCTTGGGTTGGTAATTCTATTCTGTAGAGTGGGCTCTGTATAGGGTGCGACTTGTTGTGGGTTTCAGCAAGGGTCTTCGTGAAACACATAGTGGGTTTCTGTGTGGTTTCCTGTTCTGCTGTGCGATCAGCAGTGGTCTACTGCGGGTTGCAGTGAGACGTTTCTGGGTTATACAGTGGGCTCTGTATAACGCTACTTTTTGTGGGTTTCAGCAAGGGAGTTCTTGAAGCACACAGTGGATTCTGTGGTGTTTCTTGTTCTGCTGTAGGGTCAGCAGGGGTTGGCTGCAGAGTGCAGTGTCATCTTGTTGTAGGCAAGTGTTGTAAACTGGATCAGGTTGATCAGTTTAGTGAAATCCTTACTGTGTGTAAGGGACTGGACGTAGCCCTGTTGTTGGGTGAACCAGTATAAAATCTGTTGTGTCCTTATTCTCTCTTGCTCTCTCTTTATTGTTCTTGCTGATTGTCTTGAATTTTTCAGAATTAAGTGAACTTCATCATTTTCTGAAAGCATTTTCAAAAACAACCTAAAATCAGTTATTCCATTTTTAACGCAGTCTAATCCAAACTGCTCTGAATCTACTAACAACTAGTATATCAGTTTTCTGCAAATCAGCAGTTTCGTAATTTGCTGGGTTAACTGTTTATCAGTTTATTTTACCAGAAAACCAAATCTCTCATTGTTGTTGATCAAAGACTATTTTCACACATTTAACAAAGTTTACATTGTTTAATAAAAAGTTTTTTAATCTGTCAAGGTTGATAAACTTGAAGTTGATCAGTTCTTTCTGTGTGGTTATGTTTTATTATGTTTCTGTGCAGTAAACTAAATCGCTTCCGTACTTACATTTAAATTTAGATAAAATTGTTTGATATGTTGCATTGTACTGCGACTGGATTAGATTCTGTTCACTGATTCATTCTACTGTCTTGCTCAGTAAAGTCAATAAAGATCCAGTTTATTCAACGAATTTGAATTTCTTAAAGGGTCAACTAATTTTTGAAAAAGATTTTGAAATCTAATTCACCCCCCTTTTGTATTTCAGCCAAAACAGTTTCTTTCACTTAGTATAAGAAATACCATTTCTTGCATCATTTAATAAATTTTGCAAAAGTACAACCACCGTAGTATTTTGAATTGGATAATTTCAGAGTCATGTAATAACTTATCTAGTTCTCCTGAGTTTTTAAGCGAGTCTCAATCCTTTGAAAAACTCATGTATTAGTTATCCATCATATTTAACTAGTTGGAAACCATTTTCATACTTCTCATGAAAAAATAATATCCCTTCAAGAGCTGCAGAAGTTAAATGATGCACTCCATCTACTGCCATGGGGAAAGGGGCAGATACATATTGTTGGAGCAACACTTGATGATGGCTCGGGTATAGGTAGAAAGACTTGAGTCTGTTGAGGTTGTATCTCCACCTCCCTACAATTAGATGGGGAAGGCTACTTGCACCAAATTAGGTGGGCAGATGATATCGCAATATGAACAGATCATTCTTGAAAAAACTTGTAAGTACAAATATACATACTAGAATGTCATTTCTCTAACATTCCTAGGTGAAGTACTTTGGTTAATGCTTAATTATTGTTTATATGCTACATGATTCCTTAGTTGAGTAGGTCACACCGGGCTTATTTGTTTGTGTCGCGACCTAGTCGACGACGGCTGAGAGCGATCCGAAAGAGAAATTAAAAAGATAGTGAAAAGAAAGAGGTGGAGTCGCCATCGTAGTTTATTATGAAAAACTATGGAAAACCAAGAAAAGAATAAAGAAAGGTCTGCGAACTAGAGATGAGCTCCGGAGTCGGTTATGCGTGGGGAAGGTAATAGCACCTCACAGCGCCTGTCCTAAGACAGTACCTTTAATCAAATAAGGAAAATCAAATGTGGTTTTACAAATGTTTATTTTTCCCAAAAAAATATAAGTAAAATGCAATTAAAAATAAAATAATAATTTTTAAATTAAAGGACCCGACAAGGATTGACTTTGCTCTTACGTATCAACATCCTTGATGGGTGAAGAGTCAGGGAATATGTAGTTCTAAAGGATAGAAGAGTTGTTTTGAGAATTTAATATTTCTTTTTGTTTCAAAATTTTGTATTTTTTATATTTTTAGAAATTGATTTTAATATGGATATCGTAGACGCGTTCGGCCTTTTGGTAATCCAAACAAATTAAAACTTATCGAATTAAATCCCATGACGCGAACGACCATTTAAGAATTCAAATCAAGAATTGTTATTTAAAAAAAAAAGAATCCCGCATGACGCGAACAGTCATTTAGAATTTTAATTAAAAATTTATTCAAACTAAAATCCGCATGACGCGTATGGCCATTTAGATATTTAGTTGAATTTTTTTTAAGACGTTACTTTTATTTAAAAGAAATATAATGGTGAGATGATTTATGATTTATGAAGCTAAAATAAAAGTATAAAATAATATAGATGATTTATGATTTATAAAGCTAAAATAAAAGTATAAAAAAATAAAGAAAAATCAAATCTCAAAATAATATAGATGATTTATGAAGCTAAAATAAAAGTATAAAATAAAATAAAATAAAAAAACTATAAGTTAATCTAAACTTTTTTTTTTTCACTAAATGGGCTCAATCTCACACTAAGACTATATTTAATAGGAAACAACTACGTTTTCTCTTTCCTCAATTTTTATTCCAATTCAATCCTTATTATTTAGGTGCTGGAATCTAAACAAATGGGTAAACCCAACACCATGGCTACGTTGCTCCCAATCCATTCCCTCTTTCTCAATTTAATACCAAATTTAATCAAATTTTGATTTCTCTCTCCAATTCAAATCCCAATTTAAAACAATCTACATTACCACTCTAATTCCAATTGTTCTCTCCAATTCAATTCTTTTTATTCTTCCAACTCTGCATTGCACTTTCAATTTATCTTTGGAATTCAAATTTTTTATCCTTTCAACTCTACGTTGCCACTCCTTCTCTCTCCATTTCCATTTTCTTTTACTTTTCTAAGTTCACACATTAACATCAACCTTTTATTTATTTTTTTAAACATTTTATTTCTATTTTAGCCTTCACAAAAACATTACAACTGCCTGTTTATTAGCTCCTCTCTCTATTTGCTAATCATTCATATTTTTTATTAATTATATAGGTATAAACTAAAGTTAATGAATTAAACCTACTTTACGTTCATTCACCTCCTTAATTTCACTTTCAATTCAATTATCTTTTCTTTTTTTTATTTCAATCATTATTTTTTTATCAAACAATTAAAAAAAACTGCAATACTACACCTATTAAGAAAAAATAAAAAAAACAACTGAGCCCAAGCTAATAACTTAATAACGTACTCAAATCCAATACTTAAAACAACTGTGCACACAATATTTATTTAATAAAAAAAACTAAACCTATATACATCAACATATCGACATAATAAACACAAACAACAAGAATATCAAAAGTAAAATCAAAAAAATAAAAACAGAATGTAGTAGAGAAAAACATACCTGACTGCAAATCCTTAGCCACATTTTCCAGCAAGTTTTAAAGAATGGATATAGCATATGGATACATAACAATTTATTTAACCAAAACTAAATTTCTACATTAACAACATGCAGACAACACATTTATTGTAGATCTTCAGTTATACTTCCAGTTAGCTCTTCAGTGAGTTATTTATTTTTTTCAGGAATGGATTCAATATAGGAATTGGCTCATTGGAGACAACATTCAAACAATTTCAGTGCATCACAATAATTTAAATAATTTAACACTCTCGCAGATTCAAAACACAAAACATCAGAGAAGAGAATCTAATTCACAGTGAACAGTACAGTTCAATGGAGAAGATGATGAAGAGTGCTATATGAATTTTTTAATGATGTATATGTTTAAACAGGACAGATGATGCTTGAATGCTTACTTGTTGAAGCGTCGATCACTCTCCTAAGATGTGTTCTTCAATTAGATCACTCTTCTTCAACAGCGAGCAGCGTTATCGACGTGCAACGTTCTTCTTCTTCAGCGTTTCACAAGCAGCACGACAGCATTTCAAGCTTCTCTCAACTTTGTGTCTCCTCTCACCGATTTAAAAATTTTTCCCTCTACGAAGGACTGGGTCTTATATAGGCAGCCCAAAGAACCCAAACCCAAACCCATTCGACGTTTCATTTCAATGCTCCGTGTATTAGTCGAATCGCTGTAGTGCATTAGAAGAGGAGCGTGTAACCACCTCTGCATGCAATGCTTGTACAAATCCTCTCTACTCATGTGCTGACACGTGGCTATATAAATTTCTCTTTTTCTCTTTTCTTCTCTTCTCCTCTCATCTCCTCTCCTCTCTTTTTTTCTTTTTCTCATGCACCGCCTCTCTTTCTCTTATATATAACTATATATATATTTTTTTTGTTATATATATATATATATATATATATATA
>Ga0209489_102506_pt1 | contig 37282 bp, 23 predicted proteins | sample SiratrowhiteBW_FD_187527 | JGI IMG/M metagenome (GOLD analysis project Ga0209489, IMG submission 187527) | Root nodule microbial communities of legume samples collected from California, USA - Siratro white BW (SPAdes) (version 2) | ecosystem: Host-associated > Plants > Roots > Nodule | place... | reverse complement strand
TATATATATATATATATATATATATATTATTTCTTATGATCTCTTACCAAGTTATTTATGAGAATATTTTTCTTAACATTTTACTCACATTTACATTCTCTGCGATTTTGTAGAGAAAAAGAGCCTATAAAAATGAAATATATAATTTGAAAAGAAAAACACGTAGAATGTTGAGTTATTTGGTTTAGAACAAATGGATGATAAAAATGATAACAAATTTTATTGGAGTGAGATAAGAGAAGAGAATATAGTGAAGCAGTGAAAATATTATACCACTCTTGCAAATTCTACTAAGGCTACCATCGTACAAGACAAAAACGTTTTTATTATGAGATCCACATCTACCCCAATTAATTCTCTCACCTCCTAGTCAACTCTACAAAACCACCTGACATATTTAAATCATCGTACCAAACAGAATGTTGATTTTATTTAAATGGTTATTATAAAAGAAATTTGAAATGGTTGCTTTGTCCTACATTTCTTTTTCCTAAATAATGAAAATAGTTTCGTTAAATCTTTATATTTTGTTAACCATTTACACGCGCACAAAAGGATTGAATTATATATAGTAAAAAAAAAAAACAGCGTAGAGAAATCGAAGCACTTAATTATTTAAAAGCCTTTAGCATGCTATTTGAAGTATGAATTAAAAGGTATTTGCTTTCCATTGTAGTTGTTGTGTTTGTTTGTAGGCTTTAAGGTGATGCAATGAGCATATAAAATCTTTGCTCACTGCAACTTTTAATTTCTTGAGTTAACAGTGTGGAAAGAATTCTTGAACGGTATGAGAGGCATTCGTATGCGGAGAGGCAAGAAGGTGCAGGTGATCAAGCACCAAATGTAAGACTTCAATTTCCTCTTAATCAACTTTTAACTGTTATTTTCATATTACTTTAGCAAGGATGCAATAATTATTATGCATTGTTAGTCTAAACTTTTAGCTGTCAACTAATTAAAGATTATTATTAGTATCATTTTTAATATAGTTTCATAAAAAATTGTTAAATATATTGGAATCATAATTAAATTTCAGCTATAAGATGAATTTGGGCTGGAAAACAAATAAATCTATTTCATGATGTATCGAGTTTCATAATAGTTAAAATTGTATTCAAAATCTTTTACATAATCTATAACCCTATGTTAAGAACAATGTTAAACAACTTTGAAATCTTAAAGTAACAATAATGATTTTATTTATAATCAATAATTTGTTATATATGACATGAAATTAACCATTATCTGGATCAACAAACTTTGAACTGGTTGTGCGACAACTTTTCCAAGGGGGTATAAACTAACATTTTAATAATAAGTAACAATGTTAATAATTTAGACTATGAATAATGCAAAATTTTGACTAAGAACAATATTAGTTTCTTTAGCAGAAATATTTTTTTTCTTATTATGATTGAAATTTTTACCTCAGTATATATGAGTGGATACGTTATAAACTAATATTAATTAAAGAACGATTAAAGACATGTAATGTAATAACTTGCTATTTTATGTACACAAGGAAACAACTTTAATGAGTTGTCAAGTAATCGAAGATCATTATTATAGTATGATTTTTAATATACTTATTCTACAAATCAATAAAACTTACCATTAATAATCATCATAATATTTCGTCAGAAAGGAGACAAATTTTGAGGAGGAGTTGAGTTATGAACATGCTCTACTTTTTTACCTTTTCATTTATCACTTCGGTTCTGAGGACACTATTGACCTGTCACTTTATAGTTATGTACATGTCACTTCCGTTTTTCTCCAATGTCACAAAATGCAAGAAAATTGCCCTTCCAGAACTGTATGTATAAGTAGGAAGATAATATATATATATATATATACTACAAAAATAATTACTACACTTATTTTTTTCAAATAATAATTTCATGCATCAAATATGTTATATTATATCAAATCTCATAAATCAATAATAACTCAAATCAAAACTTATTAATAGTAATTTATTTTGTAGGTTACAATTAATTTTTTTAGAATTTTAATTGGGACAAAATTTAATTCCAACCAAAATCAAATTTTTCCAACAATTTTTCTTCTTCTTATTTTCTAAATAATTTAAAACAGATTATTGTGTAATTAATTTTTTCTCATAATTTTTTAATTATTAATAAAAATAATTACAATTTATGAGAAATGAAAGAAAAAATCTAATTTTAAGAAAACAATTAGCTAATGAGACGTCAATTCATTCATCTTCTACCACTTTTCTGAGCATAAATATATTTTAATTAGAAGAGAAATATGTAATTCAACTCACTTTATCACATTTCTCCTTATGTTATGGGTGGTGGGGGGCAAGAAACTCTATTTCCCCTCCTTTCTTTCCAAACAATTCATGAACAAAGAGTTTGAAAAAAACCTAGCAAATTAATTCCCCATTATAGATTTTAAACTTTTGCTTAACTAATTTAGTAACAAGCCAAATATTTGAATTGTTAATGTGATAAAAACTTGGAAATATTAATTTAACACCAATTTTTTTTGCTGAACTAATATGAAGGAATAAATAAAAAATAGAAAATATTTCAACAAAAATCTGTGTCTAACTATATTTACGCATAACATCCCTAAAAAACGTGTAATAGTATTAAAAAGTAAATTTTAAATTTAATTAAAAAAAAAAGAAAGTCACTTTATAAAAGAAAGTCGGACCACTTATGTGTTATATTTTTATTTTTTTTTTGAACAGCACTTATGTGTTATATATTTAATCATATTTCTAAATGACACGGATCTTCAAGAAATAGTCCCTGAAGTGATTAAGATAAATATGGATATTTTATTTGATAGTTGTTACTGTTACAATAAATTAGAAGTATTGGAATACTGATATAATTATCTGCTTGCATTGCTAGAAAAACTGGGTTATGGAACAAGAGAGACTGAAGGCTAGGGTGGAGGCACTGCAGCGACATCAAAGGTATTGAAATTTGATGAAGAAGAGGTACTTGTGTTTGTTGTGTAATAAAATATGCAATGGCAGATTCAGTGCTTCCTTTCAGGAATTTTATGGGAGAAGAGCTTGATAGCTTAAATCTTAGAGGACTTCAGAGTTTAGAACAACAACTTGATTCCGCCCTCAAACACATTAGATCACGAAAGGTGAAATAAAACTACACATGCAACAACCTACATTGGTTATAAGTTGTATACACATATCATATACATTCTAGTTATTCTAGTTAGCAGATTCATTTAAATAAGTAACTATTTTGGTTATAACTCCATTATAGCCCTTAATCAAAAGTACAAATTTGAAAGTATAATTCTTTTAACTTATTTTATATTAATAATAATAAATTTATTTCTTTTTTTATTTTCACTTTATTGCATTATGAGTGAAACCAGATTCAATCCATAAAATTTAACCTTAATTGGTTGTGTGATCTCTCTGAATATGTCTTGCTGGTGACGAAATATCCACAAATACATAATTACATGATTGCACTTGAGATTCTCCTGATATAATTTGTAGTTGGAATTGAATGTCATTGTTTATCATTATCTTTGTGCTAATGTGCAGAACCAAGCCATGCATGAATCGATTTCAGAGCTTCAGAAAAAGGTGAGTTTTTTTAGTAAACAACCGAGTTTTTCCATTACAATGATAGTGAACAGTTTTTTTTTTTTTTTTTTTTTTTTTCTCTTTCCCTGCCCCAGTTTAATGTTTTGATTAACGTTACATATGGTTGATTATAAGCTTGTGTATTAGTTTGTAAAATTTGGATTTGAAATCTCACGCGTACATGGTTTGAGTGAACAACAGATAAAAGAAAAAGAGAAGGCACTGAGCCCTGAAAAGCAGGAGGGGTTGCAAAATATCGGGGATGTGACTTCTGTCATTTTAACTAAGCCATTGGAGTCCCTGAATATTGGGTTAGTATCTTTGATCTGAATCTATGCTTATCGTATGTGCGTTTCGCTATATGCATGAATTCTCTTACCTTGCATGAATATGCATCTGCATGAATTCACTTTTGAGTTCCATCTTGTAATAGGTATGATATATAATATGAAGAAAATGAAGAAAAATATAAAAAATAAAGAAATAAGATCGAATACAAATATGAATATATTATAATAACAATTATCAAGTTTAATAGTTTGACAGTAAGATATAAACATAAACCAAATTAAAAATAAAAATTGATAGTGTGATATGTCTCATGAGTAAACCGGTTTAATGCGTTAGAACAATTGTTTTATACTCATAAATTTACTTTTTCTTCTATTTCATTTTTTTACATCACTTATCATATTTTTTTCATTTCCTTTCTTTCCCTTACCTACATTCTCAAAATAAGTTGTAATGTAGGCAATACTTCTAATTGAAATACTTAATTATGCATCAAGAACTCGTAGAAGGTCTCATCATTAAAACCCACCTTATTATTTATTATTAGTTGAATTTGGATTTGTAAGTATTAATACTAATTAAGTGACTTGGGAGACTTGATATAGAGGCTCCCCAGAAGGCAAATGTAACGAAGGAAGTCCAACGTCAAGTCAACCTAAAACCATACTTCCTCCTTGGATGATGACTCGTCCTACAGATGCAGAGCAAGCTTGTTAGGATCATACCCATTGTATACAATAAGTACACATCATTGAAGACATTTGGTGGTGACTATACACCACTGGGATTGTAATTTGTATGTGAGGTGTTTGACTGCATTTTAATGTTGCCAAGTATATTAAGGTTCTGTATAAATGATACGAATAAAATTGACTTCCAACACAAGGTTCTAGTTTCACACATATCGATCCAATATAAAATTTATGATAGATTTAAGTATAGCTCCAAAGTATTTTTCTTTTATAGGCAATGAACTATATTTATGGCTTTTAAAAGGAGTACTTTATTCATACACACAAAAGAACCAATAAAATCATCATGATGACTATAATAATTTATGTGGTTCTGAACAAATATTAAATAATCAACTTTGGGACATGTTGAAACTGTACTTAAAATAACTGCAATACATTTGATTTAATTTATTTTTATATTCAATTATTTGGATTTGTTTAGTTGTTAAATATATGACCATAATTTATTAATATTTATGTATAGAAATATATTTCAAGATTTATTAAATGGACAAATCAATAAAACATACATCATTTTCTTCGATTATATTTTGATTTTACGTCTTTTAATTTATTGAGTGTTATAAATAGTGAGTTCAGCACCAATTTTTGATAGTGAGAATATGAATTATAAACTATAAGGATTGATCAGTCTTATTGAAAAATTAGATCTTTAGGAGAAATATAAGAAAAATATCATGTTTTTGAGTTGTTTGAAAATCCAACATAGGCTCATATGAAATATCATGAGGAGAAGAAGACAGAAAAAGTAAAGAATGTTTTTGTTTTCTTCTATGTCAAATATTACTTTTACAATAACTATAAATTTCAAATTTGTCAAAAGATTTGGGATTATCTCAAGAACATGTAAGTGTTCAATTTGAAAAAAATTTCAAAATTATATTTAAACATAATTCATGTTTAATCAAGACAAAAAGACAAGAATATGTTTAGATTGAAAATGAGATATAAAAGTTATGCTTTAAATCTAATAGCTTTTTTCGAGCACAACAATCAATATTAATATATAACACAATATATTTGGACATTTTCATCTTAGAAAAGTGTTCTAGATGTATAAACATGTCTTGGTCACAATGATTAAAAACAAACCTGACTTCTCAATCTAGTAATGGAGTCAAAAAATCATTTACTCAAATCACTTGAAAAGTAACTCAAAAGCTACAATTAATTCATATAAATGTTGGAAAACCTCTAAATGATAATAAATATTATATTACTTTTAGTAATGATTATAATAAATATTATTAGATTTATTTTTTAAAATTCAAAACTTAGATTTCCAGTATTTTATAGAAATATAAAACCTTTGCCAATAATAAAAGTAGGTGCATGTTGTAAATACAAGATCTGATAACAAAAAAGAATATACAAATAACGTTTGTGATAAACATCACAAGAATATGACATTGAACACCAACTTACCTGTCCTACACTCCATAAGAGAATGTTGTACTCCTTTTATAAATATTATCAATGAATAGCTCTTTGATTTTGTCGCCACCCTAGCACCGAATCATCTTCATGAATAATATGTGTCACTTAAATAATCTGAACTCCTAATCTAAAATAAAATAAAAGGGTAAGATTAAGAGATAAAGGAACTCTTTGATAATTTATTTGATAGTTTATTTGTTTAAACTTGTAAAATTAAAATTGTTTTAAAGACATTAATTTTATTTAAATTTATATTTTGTTGTGTAACTTATTTGAATTCTTTTTTATAAAGGTTAATTTTATTTGTATTAATATTTTATGATACAGGTTTATTTACATTAAACTTTAAAATAAAAATTTTTACTTGAATTTATATTTTAAAGAATAATTTTTTAAAAGAATTATTTAGAATTTTAAAAAATATCCATGAATATATATAGATAGCGGAGGTATTTTTAAAATGAATGCTCAATCGATCGAGTAACTATTACTCTTGCTTGTGTGGACTCATTATTGTAAAACTCACAAAGTAAATTGGAAAACTCATTATTGTGGGTTTGAAAGATATATGACATGACTTACATGAATCGTGCATCAAGTTTGTTTTACATACAGATAACATTAGAGAGGAACGATGCTACTTCAAATATAATAATAGCAATTGTTTAAGTTTATTTGTATCAAATATTAAATTATTTAATCCTATTTTTATTTTGATTTTTTTAATGTTTTTGAACTCCATATTGGGTCTACAAAACTCCAGAGTCCATAGATTCACATGTCGATGTGGATCCAAAAATATTGGACCACAAAACCTTCTCACAATGTGTACTCAATCAATGTCTCCAAAACAAATGAAATCAAATAAAATAGTCATTCTTAAGTAGGGTTTAATTTTAATTTCAGCATTTTTAGAACATTTTACCTTAATTTTATATTATTATTTTTATATATTTTCAAATAATGGAAATTAATGCTATTATTTTATTTCATTCTATTGTATCTAAGTACAATTATCTTCTAAGAAAGACATACATAAAAAAATTCGTTTCCTTACATAAAACATCTTCACATCCAATCATTGAAGGATGTTTTGTGACTTTTGTGATGAAGGAAACTCTGAACCGCTTAAGATTACGTGGCTCCATGTTTCAACGTTTAAAATTCTAAAGCAACGTGATCTCCATGACTCCTCAAATTGATAAAAAAACTTTTTCATATATATAAACTCCTTAATGATTAGTGCGCATAATTCTAATGTTAATAATAATTTTGTATTGGAAGTTGTTGTCTCGAGAATCATTCTTCCACGTGTGTGGAAACCATTAAGGATTAAAGAATTGATGTCAACATTATCAACTATGGTTCATCATGCAAATTCCTCTTGATGGTTGGCACGTTCAATATTAGCCCCACATCGAAGAAACCACACGGAAACAGACGAAGAAACCATTAATTGGCATTTGAAAGAGCGGCAGAAGAGAACAAAAAGGTTCAAAGTCAAGGGTGAGTGTGAGTGTGACAAAGAAGCTGGCCTTCATTAATTTTGCTCCTATTTTTGTGTGTATATAAGGACACAATTTGAGTCCTTTGGGACTAACCCGACATGGGAAGACGTATCAGGCTATGCTTTGGTCACGCCACGCCTCGTGTTCGAGCCTGTTCTGTTTCTACTTTCCGCTCCAAGTCCCCTTCCTCTGCTTCTAACAAATATGCAAACAGAACTGAGTTTTCAGGCAATGCCGGCCACCACTCTAACGGGCCTGAAGCAGGCAATAAGATAATGGTGGTTGTGGATTCTAGCTTTGAAGCAAAAGGGGCTCTTGATTGGGCACTTTCTCACACTGTTCAAAGCCAAGACACTCTTGTTCTTGTTCATGTCACCAGACCCAACACGGAAGGTGAGAACTAATATTGTTATTTTCTGTTCGTACCTTATTCTAATTAGCATGCTCTTAGATATTGGCTAACTTAGAATGCATTTCTTAGTTTAGTTCTTCAAAAATTAAACTTTCGTATTCTTTGTCAGATCAAATTGATAGTACAAAACTTTACAGAATTACCCATTTGATCTAACTGGGACACTCTAAATTATTAAAGTAGAAGTTTTTAAATTTATACAAAATGTATTAAGCCTTTAATCTAGTACTGATAAGGTAAGTTTGACCAAACTGTTTTCACAGGTACGGAATCTGATGGAAAGTTCAATGTGAAGGCTTATCAACTTCTCCTTGATATGAAAAGTGTGTGCGAAAGGAAGAGACCCGGGGTAAGTTTGTGTAGAGAAAAGTGATTGTTTTGTCATGAAATGGACATGCATGAATGAGTGTTGTTGTTGACGGGTTTCAGGTGGTGGTGAATGTGGTGATGTTGGAAGGAGAGGAAAAGGGTGTTGCCATAGTGGAAGAGGCGAAGCAACAGAGGGTGTCACTATTGGTTGTGGGACAAAGAAAGCGATTCTTCTTATGGTGCATGTTGCGAGCATGGGTACGAAAGGGAAAAGGACCAGGCTTCGTGGAGTATTGCATACAGAACTCACCCTGCATGACAATTGCCATCAGGAGGAAGAATAAGAAGCATGGGGGCTACTTGATTACTACCAAACGCCACAAAAATTTTTGGCTTTTGGCTTAGTATTTTGACCATTTGTCAAATGTGATGAGGTGTTAAGAGTTTTCGTCCTTGTTCAAATTGGTTGCACAAACTTTTACTGTACTTCAAATTAATTATGAATATACGTTTACTTGTGCATTTTAGAAATGGTCCTTTCAAAGTTGCAAGTGAGATTAAACTAGAAACAAGTTAGCTAAATATGCCACATTTTGCAATACTACTATGAAGCATAAGCTACATGTGTTGCAGAGCATTTTCAGAAATACTGAACAATCTTCATTTGTTCCACCCCACGCAGGGGATATAATTGAAAGTTCAAATTTAAGATTTATGATTGAAGGAAGTTAAAAACAGGAAATGGTGGATAAAGTAAAGAACTGAAAGTTAGAGACTCAGATATCAGAAAGAAAAAGAAGAAAAGAATGAAGCATTGTTGAGTTGAGCAATGTAATACTGCCAAAGAGCATTGTTCCGAGTGAAATTAATAAAACGGTGAGAAATCAATTTGCTATGGGCTAGCCCAACAAGGTGATCAGTTTTAAGGCTTTTTCTTCTTGTACAGTGACATTGTGTTTGAAGAAAAGATTTCAACAATTCCAAATGGATTATATTTCAATTACTTGATTCTTTTAAATTTTTTAAATATTTTATTTGAATAAAGAAATTGAAACATCTTATATTTATTTGGATAGAGTAATTAAATTTCTATTTTTTAGGTAAGAAATTATTTTAAAATATAAAATTGTAATATTAAATTTTACCAAATATATATTATATATTAATATAATTTTAAATATGAAAATAAATTAAATAACTCATTTTTAATCATATAATATTTAATAATTTAAATAAAGACAAGCATTAATATATTTTACGTCAACATTGGTGACTTTAATAAAAGAAATATAATATTATTTATTAATTATTTCATTCAAAACAATAAAAGAATTTATAAGATGTGAAATATTCATGGTGTAGTGTGACATGAAATTAGGCAGCATAATAAATAACTATTTCATTCTCCTGTTACCAGAGTCATCTTCAAAAACAATGACAACTTCACTGTCACATATAGCTGTAACAATGACTTTATCATATTTTTCTTATAATTATTGTTGTCTTTATCTTTTATCTTTATTGCTTAAGGATATTGTACTCTTTCATCAAGTATTACAATTAATTATAATAAAGACATTTGATGTCCTTGAGCTTCACTTTTTTCACTTTTCTCAACTTCTTATGATTCTTAAATTTATGACAATTCTTATACAAATTTCTTTCTATTGACTTCATAACTAAAGCTTAATATTTATTGAGTTGATAAGCTAATCTTATTATTGTCCTTTTTCATAGATTATTCATTTAAATGATTATCTTTGATCTGTCAAAAAGTCAATTTTCAAATAATATAATTGCACAAGGATATTACTAATGTAACGTGCAAAGTAACAACAATGCAAACAGTTCACCATCAAATATAATCTCCATAATAATAAATTGTTCACAATATTTTAAAGTGTTATAGCTAATCAAGATTTCTTTATTGAATGAATTTTTAGACTCGTTTAATCTCTTCCATTACTTGATCATACAAATAATCTTTTTATTTAACTTTCCAATCTCCTCCAAGTTTATCTTTTGATTTAATACTTTTTCAGTATATATATATATATATATATATATATATAGATATATATATATATATATATATATATATATATATATATATATATATATATATATATATAAATTTACAAAATAACAAATCTTCTATTCAGAATTTCACATTAAATAATCGGTAGAATTCCTAGCCCCATCATCACCTCCAATCTTTTGAGCACAAACCAAAACTCCTAACCAAAGCTCTGTACCAGGAAGATAATAAAAATAACAATTGAAAATAAAATTCACATTAAAAAAACATCTTTTTCTTCCTTTATTTAAGTTACTCAATAAATTAGTGACACATTTTCTCTTACAAATATTAGAGAATAAATTTAGCACTCTCCTAACAAAAACAAAAACCATTTTAAAATCAATTAACGTTGTGTTTTGAAAATAATCAAGTGTTGAATTAAATTCAAAACGATTTTGAAATTTTGGATGAGAATTATGCTATCTAAGTATAAAAAATACTTATCATAACTTGGTTGTTTAACACTTTTTAGAAGGTGCAGAATCATATCTTCACTTTAAGAAAAATGCCATTAGTTAACTTTTCAGTTCAGGGAGGCAGACCTTGTGCCAGCAATATGCTTTATTTTTTTTTAATTTTCTTTTTCACTTTTACATGTATTCCTGTTTTCCCAGTATTTTGTGAATCTGAAGTTAAGATAAAAGCAGAGGAAGAAGAACTGATAACAGCTCGTGCCATCACGTGAAGACATGTTTACAGTGGGCAGTGAAAAAAAATAAGCTCAGTTACTCACAAAGCTTCATGCACAGACTACATCTAATTAATTAGGTTATGTTTCGAGTTTTTATGGAACTAATATAATAAGTAAGAAGTTGTTTTAGTTTAATGAAAAATTTTTGGACAATATTTGATAGTAATATGCTTTTATCATTATATTATTTAATTTTATTAGATTATTTTATTTCAAAATTTATTGTTTAATTAAAATTATAATATAAATTGTATTTATAAACCTTATAATAATATAAAATTGTTTAATATGTTACTAATATACATTAAAAATTATGCAATGTGTATTTTTAAAACATATATAAAGATAATAAGAATTCTTTGACCACGTATTTACAGTTATTTAGTTTTATAAAATTTTATACAAATTAATTAACCTAATATCCAGTAATAATTCAAAAAATAAATTAGTGAAAAAAATATTTATATACAGTTATTATTAACATACTTGTTAAATGTTTTATTTGACTTATACAGTCGGATAGTTTAATAATCTTATACCGTTCAAACATTTTTTATTTTTCTTAATAAAAATAAAAGAATAAAAGTATAATAGAATATAATATATTTTTTAAAAAAATTAAGATTTAACTAATAATATAATATTTGTAATAATAATATACGCGATGAGAGTTGCGAGAAAAAAATAAGTTGTCTGAAAATATTTTTAATGAACTAAATATTATTTTCAATTCGCTTTATACTATTTAGAAAAATAAATAACTTTTGGAAAAAATGTAGAGAAAATTATGTTTGTCATTTAGAATAATAAATTATTGTCCTGTTATACATTAGAAACAATCCTCTTACTCCAATCTTATGAATCATGACATTGCATCTCATATGTCTCGTCAACAAATTTCATTGAAAAGGGTAAAATGGAGAAGCAACTCTGTAATATGCCACATCAATTCTATGCACCAACCAAATTCTAAAGATAATAATATAAAATGTGATGAATGACACATTTATAGGAACTATCAGTGTACCAATTTGGCACGAAAATATTCATTAATGTATTCATTTATTTATTTGCCATTTTATTTACTTATTAATTTGTTAAATTTTTTAACTTTTTATTTCATTAGCCTATCGAGTTATTAATTTTTTAACTTATTAAGTTATTATGTTATTTATTCATTTACTAACTTATCAAGTCATTAACTTTTTTTTTTACTAAAATTAGTTTATTAACTTACTAAATCATAAGTTTATTTTTAAAGATATTGGTAAAAGTTTAAATAATTATTATAAAACGTAGTTATGAATATATTTATAATTTAGTTATTCTTAGTCGAAGGTTAATCCTTTAAAATATTGAGATTATTTAAAACATTGTGCGTGATGCAACATTTGAGCCTTTGACTATATACTTTAAAATGATTGGGATAACGCTTTCAAAACGTAAAAAAACATTTGCATTTCTATTGTCATTTCAATTGTAATTTACTTAAAGAAGTAAGTATATTCAAATTTAATCACTTTATAGACTAAAATAACATTGAGTAGCTACGTAAAACTAATAACTAGAAATAAAATTCAGAAAACAGGGTGTGATACAAGACAGTTTCTAATTAGAAAACTGAAGTGATAAATAAATTACTCTTTCAAATTTTTTAAAAAAATTAAACACTCACACAAATTTAAATAATAATAAAAAATACTTCCATTTTCAGTTGTAAGAAAAGAAAAAAACTTTATATAACATTTAACACACTAAAATTTTTCTATATTTTAATACTTTCTTTCTTAGACATTAAATAAATGTATATAATTAACTGAAAAAATAGTTAAAAAATGATTTTGTTTCTAAAAAAATGAGTGAGGTATTAATAAATAAAATTTGAGTTATGAGAGTGAGATGAGTGTTTTGAACAGTGAGAAATGAATGATATATGAGGCTAACAGGTGAGAAGTGACAAGTTTGAAGCTCTATGTGTAGGTTTCATTTGATGGCATCATTGTTTATTTTTGTATCTGATTCATTGAGGGAGTAAATGAATCCACAGTGACTGAATAAGCCTTGCAATTGCATGTTTCCTTCCAATAGGGAGTTTCCTGCGATTCAGATTGGAATTCGAATTCGAATCCACAATTCAATTTCAATTCATGCTGTTGGGTTGCCGCCGCCGCTGGATTCGGTGGTGAATCGGTGAAAGATGCGACGACGGGCTGCCGATTATCGGCGCCCGGTTCGACGGAGGTTTTCATATTGGATCTGGCTTCTCCTCGCCTTCTCCTCTATCCTTGCTCTCCTTCTCTTCCTTCTCCAGCACAACCACCACCACCAAGATCCGCATCGTTATCCTTTGCCGGTAACTCTCAGCTTCTCTCTTCTCTTTTCATTCCCAATCGCAACTAATTCATACCATGCTCACGTATATATCTATCTTACATTTACTTAGCCGATAAGATTATGATGTCGCTGATTAGATCCTAATTGAAATCGTGTCTTTTCGGTTACTCACTCTTATTCACTAGCTTCACGCCATTAGCCACGTTCCTTGTGTAATCCAGTGTCCGTAAATTTGTGATAGATGAATTTGTCTACATTGAGCCAACAAGAGTGTTTGTGTTTTTTAATTTTAGTAGGATAAGCTCATTATGCGCTTTATATCAAATCTAGCGTGGATTCAAGTTTATCTGTACAAGTAACAATAGTAACGTTTGTGGTTTTTGGAGGGAGAGGAGAGGAGCCTCCAGGACTCTATTCATATGGTCTGAATCTGTTTACTTTTGTTACCAGTGGCTTTTGTTTGGCATGTTAAATCATTTTTTTTAGTTTGTACTTTGGGTACACTGAAATCTGTGTTTGAATCCTATTGAAAATACGAAGTAAAAGGACATCGGTTATTGTTGAATAAACCAAGATTTTTTTTAATTACCTTTTACCCTTTTGAAAGGTAAGAGATTAATCGGTTTGGGAACTGTTCTGTATTTACTTGCACATCGTTCCCCTTACAACTGTTCACTCACATGCCGCCCATCTTCGGAAATTTTTATGCCATAGTTTCTCATTGAACCAAAACCTGTGACTTGATAGTTATTCTACTTTTCAACAACAATCTATTATTCATTTGACTCCCCCTTCCGTGTCATGTTTAGTATCCGTCTCCTGTTCATTTGACCTGTTTCCAGATGCGTAGTTAGTCAGAATGATGATAAACTTTTCATCGTTCTATTATATTGGCATCCTTTGCTGTAGTTATTATCTAAAGCTCTTTCAAGTCATCCAACAATCAGGAAAATATCTAAAACCATGACATGCTTCTCAGAAAATGTTTTCATGAATATGAGTTTAGTTTGGATAAACTTATTGATAAACACTTACTGGAGAAGGAAATGCAAAGGTAAAATAAATCAAATCTGAAATCAAAATATGTACCTCACCTTTTCTGAACTTTTATCTAATTTCTCCAAAAGTTGAGGTGTATAACTTGATTTTAAATTGAGAGAAGTTTGACTATTTTACCTTCATATTTCTTCTATAATTACGTACGAAGAAGTTTATCTAAATTGGGTCGTGATACTACTTGTACACATTTGCTTCTATATGCATGAATTAATTTCAAACTCAATTTTCTGTATGATATCAAAAGCATTAGTTGAGTGATTTCTCTTCAATATGAAACAGTAAACAGGATTAAATGTTTTGATAGTGTAAAAGAGTGGGTCTTGAAGACTACTGATGCATGTAAAATAGGCTATAGAAGTGAAAGACCGGAGGCCTTAACTTCGAGTCCCAGAGAACTTATCCATTTCTATAAACCACTAGCAGAGATATATTATAGCTCCATAAATCGTAGTTATTATTGTTACCTTTTAGTTAATATCACTTTCTGTTGTTACAACTTGCAAGTATTCCCTTATCTGTCCCTTTTGGATACTGATGGAGCAGGTGAATTTGCTTTTGCAGGAGAGAAATGGAAGAGTTGAACATTTTGCTAAAGAGAGTTTGAATTTTACCCAAGAGATTTTAAGTGTAACATCATTTTCACGACAGTTAGCAGAACAAATGATTCTGGCCAAAGCTTATGTGGTTATTGCCAAAGAACATAACAATCTTCACCTTGCCTGGCAGCTTAGCTCAAAGATCAGAGATTGCCAGCTTTTGCTTTCAAAAGCGGCCATCACTGGTGAGCCCATCACGTTGGAGGAAGCAGAGCCAATTATTAAAAGCCTTTCTCTTCTAATGTTTAAGGCACAAGATATCCATTATGACATTGCAACCACAATAGTAACCCTGAAATCGCATATTCAAGCTCTTGAAGAGCGAGCCAATGCAGCAATAGTTCAAAGCACCGTGTTTGGTCAAATAGCAGCTGAAGCAGTACCTAAGAGTCTTCATTGCCTAAATGTGAAACTCATGTCTGATTGGCTAAGGATGCCATCTCTGCAGGAACTCTCAGATGAGAGGAAAAACTCCCCACGGCTTGTGGACAACAATCTATATCATTTCTGCATATTTTCAGATAATGTACTGGCAACATCTGTAGTTGTAAACTCAACTGTCTCCAATGCTGACCATCCAAAGCAATTGGTCTTTCACATTGTCACTAATGGAGTCAGTTATGGGGTAATGCTTGCATGGTTCCTACGTAGTGACTTTAAAGGAGCCACCATAGAGATACAGAACGTTGAGGAGTTTCATTGGTTGAATGCATCTTATTCTCCTCTTGTCAAGCAGCTCCTCAATCCTGATTCAAGAAACTTCTATTTTGGAGCATATCAAGATTTAAATGTTGAACCCAAAATGCGGAATCCCAAGTATCTGTCTTTATTGAATCATCTCCGGTTTTACATCCCTGAGATTTATCCGCAACTAGAGAAGGTAGTCTTCCTGGATGATGACCTTGTTGTCCAGAAGGATTTGACCCCACTTTTCTCCCTTGATTTGCATGGGAATGTGAATGGTGCTGTTGAAACTTGTCTGGAGGCCTTCCATCGATACTACAAGTATCTCAACTTCTCAAATTCGGTTATTAGCTCGAGATTTGATCCCCAGGCATGTGCATGGGCATTTGGTATGAACATTTTTGACTTGGTTGCATGGAGGAAGGCAAACGTGACCACAAGATATCACTATTGGCAAGAGCAGAATGCTGACGGGACACTCTGGAAGCTGGGGACACTTCCTCCCGCTCTTCTGTGTTTTTATGGTTTGACAGAGCCACTTGACAGAAGATGGCATGTTTTAGGATTGGGTTATGACCTAAATATTGACAATCGCCTCATTGAAAGTGCGGCAGTCATTCACTTCAACGGGAACATGAAGCCGTGGTTGAAGTTAGCCATAGGCAGGTACAAGCCACTATGGGACAAGTACATAAATCAAAGTCACCCTCATCTTCAAGATTGCGCCACAAGTTGAAATGCACTACTTCTCGATTGCTGATGGATTATGCAATCTCAGATTATTTTATACTCTTGATCTTTGGTTGCCTAAATGTAGAGCCAGAAGTAGAATTTTTTTACTTCGCTAGGAATCATTTTTCATCCCTTCTCTTATCTATTCCCCAAATTTTCTTTTGAATCAATCTTGAAAGAAAACAGAATGATTTCTTATACACTACAAAGTTTATATGTGTTAGGTGAAGAGATATGGGAGAAATCCATTTTTGGCCGGGAGGGCTATCTTTTCTCTTTATGCTGGTGGTAGAATGATTGTTCTTTAGTAATTCTTGTAATAATTTATCAGCTCTTTCAAATAGCAATGTAATCGAATGAAAACATTTTTTCCCTTTTCCGTCGTGTTATGGGTTACAGAAATCTTACAGTTACCTTTTGCCAGGTGAACGCAACTTTATCAGCTAAACCAACTATAATTTGTTGGGTATTGTGATCCCTTTAGAACTACGTATCAATTGTAGAGGAAAAGGCAAGCCAATTTAAAGCTGATTCTAATATCACTTTTTAGGCAACTGGTGGAACAAAGACAAGGATTGAGGAACAAACCTGGAAGTAAATTACCACAATGGTAGGACAATGACAGCATAGGTTACCATTTCAATTCCTCAGTTTTAATTTACATAATAACAGAATAGGGTAGATTGATAGCATGTTTCAAACAACGTCTTGGCAATACATCTGACACTTAACCACATCAAACCACTCAAATGATGTAGAAGTTACAATAGGATCGTGAAAACAAATAGCCAACAGCCATTGTGTTAACTACTTTGTAAAATCTTTTTTTCAATTTGATTTTCTTAACTGTGATTCACCAATAATAACATTATAATTTTTGAAAATAGTTTTTTAAAATATTACATACGTCCAAATGGACTAGTTGATATCCAAGAGTATTTCGTGAAACATGAAATGATTTTATTTAAGGATGAATAAAAAGTCATATCGTTTAAATTTTAGCTGGGTTGGATTCGGATTGACCCGTAACCCATCAATACCAACACTTTTATCATTTTTTTTTCATCATAATTATCTAACACTTTTAATGATGTAAGTTAACACTTTATTCTCTTTTAAGATTAAAATGTTGATCAATATTGTTTGAATTATTTTGATGTTTAATTTATTTGTTTATTTAATTATATATGTTTGACATTTTAATTTTCACATGCTATCTTTATAATATATAATTTCCTAAGTATAATCAAATACTGAGTAAAATAAATGAATATTTAAAAATAGGTGCACAAAATATACTTAAGTGAATCAACTTAGTTAATTCATCCCGTAATAGGTTTCTGACTAACCAAAAGGTGATTTAAGTTGAGTTGATTTGTTTCTAGCTTAAGAAATGGTGAACCAACTTACATGAAACTAGTTAATTTTTTTTAACACCCCTAACCATGCTTTTTAATCTGTAGTTGAATTAAGAGGTTATGCATTTTAATATATTAAATCATCAATCACAGGTTAAATTAATTAAGTCACAAGTTTAACCATTTTTGACATGCTTATAAGTTAAACTTTCAATACATATGCAATCAGACAAATAGATTAAAGAATTATTTTTCATCAGCCCTATTAATGCCTATTAACACCTAATGGTAGGCAAAGTCCATGGTGGGATGCCTTCTGAAAAAAAAAAGACACAGGAGAGATGCAAGCTCAGGGTGCAAAAATCAGAGTTATCTTTTAAAGGTTATCATTATTACATGTATTTGGAACAACTCCATAATATGGCACATCAAATCTATTATATTATCAAACAAATTCACCTTAAAACGAAATTCTAGTAATGGTAATATAAAATGTGATGAATCGCACATCTTATGAACTATATCAGTATCGCTATTTGGTAGGAAAATATTTATAAAATGCACGAAAGTGGTTATTTGACCAATTAAATTCTTCCTGAATATACATGGTTGGTGAAAGTAAAACCTTGATATGTCAGTTGTGTAGTTTTCGTAAGGAATCTCTTGGACTATTTATCTTCTTCCATATGTATTTATACTTGTATTCTCATAGTTTTTCACTAAAAAACTAAAATAAAATCATTGCTGTATTTCATATTCTCTTCCTTTTATGAATGAATAAACTATTCCCTTTCTTTTCATTAGATTAAATTGAATGTTTAGTCTTAATTTCATTCTAGTTTTTCATACTCAACCTAACTTCAAATGTCACATTTTAGTGGCAATTTTTGTTCTAGTTACTGTGGTACATAGTTAATCAGGTAAACTATTAGAGTTCCTTCTGTTTAAGGTAGTTCTTTATACATTGTTCTTTTTCTCAAATAGGGCAATCTCTTCCACGGAAGGTTGTAGTTCTGTCACGCATTGGTAGAAGTTTGCGTTGCTAGGAATTTTAGACAAAAGGAGATTTTTTACAACTTTCCCTATCAACTATCAACCTGTGTGATACATTGAAATTAATCTGAATCTGTCTCATCATTCCGAAAATAACCAGTGGTTGGAGAAATAAACCATGGCAGATAGTTTTAACCTTCTATCTTACCACACACCAAAGTTATCATTTTATCACATCAGCGAAAATTTTTAGCTTCTCTTTTTGAACTGAACTTGGCACTTACTGCTAAACTTAAAATGTAGCCTAGTTTCATGACAGAATGGACAATTTAATAGTGACACCTGACACACAACGAAAATTGAAGTTACAAAGAAAGAATGTCATCCTGCCCCTTCGCCCAAAATAGAAAAAAAAAAGGAAAACAAATAAGCATGATAAAGGAAACACTGATAGATATTACAGGGGAACTAACAAAAAAATTTAAAGTACTGTAATTCTGTAAGAGCAGTGCATACCAAAACAAACAATGAAGTCTATATGCTAATCATTTAATTTGTGATAAATTAACTATCTAAGTCTTTAACCTTCCCTTGCCAGAAAAATTCATAGTTCTCTTCCACTCCAACAAATATAAGCTGTAATTAACAGCTATAGTCTATCAGAGGTCAAGAACATAGGTTATAGTAATTTGCAACTAAATTGCGTTGTATTGTACTTCCATGAAACTACATAAAAAAAAAAAAAAAAAAAAAAAAAAAAAAACACAGATGCCATTGATTTTCCTTTGACATAAGCGCATGAAGAATCATCCAATGTCAGAATACATTAAGCTTGGGAATCAGAAAAGCCTAAAGATCACTCATTTTTGACGGCAGGCCAGATTGCAATCTCAGAGTACCCATCTTCAGTAGCACATGCTCTGAACATGCCTGTTGTGTTAAAAGGCATTGCAACTTCTCCTTTGGCAGACACGGCAACCAAACCAACAGTGCCTTTGGGCGTACGCTCATGCACAACACAAGCCGCAGCTTCCTCGAGAGAAACACCCTTAAACTCCATCAGAGCAGCCACATCTCTTGCCACAGTTCCTCGTATTATTGATTCACCTTTGCCTGTTGCGGAAACCGCACAACGTGCATCAGCATAGGTCCCAGCACCTATGAGCGGTGTGTCACCGATTCGGCCAGCCATTTTGTTCACTAACCCACCAGTAGATGTTGCAGAAGCTAAATTTCCATTACCATCAACAGCCACACACCCAACAGTTCCAATTTGACTATCACCATTAGCAATTGCTGCTTCTTTCTTAGTATCGTTTTGGATAGGTTGGGTATAGTCAATCTACACACGTGTGAATCAACATTGTTGGAAGAACGAACTATCAGGCCATTAATGTAAGGAAACAACTTAAGTATGTTTAAGTAATATTTGAGTTTTGATTAGAAAATAGCAGGGCATAGTAAATGCATGTTTGTTTTCAAAATTAGGTACCTGGACCCTATCGGCTTCTTTTGCCTGCTTTAGCCTTTCAATATTTTCTGCAGTGATAAAATGGCTTGAATCCAGAGTCTCAACGCCCTGAAGAGGAAGGATGAATAATGATGAAGGAAGAAGAGTAGTGTTGAAGTTATAGTAGTAATAAATGACGATGAAAAGAAAGGGAAAGGAGAATAACTTGTTGTCTTGCAAATTCCTCTGCTCCATCGAAAGCGAGATAAATGTGAGGCGTCTTCTCCATCACCAATCGAGCGAGAGAGACGGCGTTGACGACCGTCGTGAGGCCGGAAACGGCTCCGCAGTTCATAGTGGCGCCGTCCATGATTGAAGCTTCCATTTCGACGGTGCCTTTGGAAGTGAGCACAGATCCCTTCCCTGCGTTGAACTGCGGAATGTTCTCCAACTCCCGAACCTAAACACACTCCAAAACACAAACAAATCAATTAATCAATCACCATACATACATAATACGTACTTGTGACGTTGATTGATGTGATACATACGACGCGCTCAACCACGTCCAGAGGAGGCAGTTTGGCTTTGAGAGCTTCCACGCCGATTTGGAGGCAGTGGCGGAGGGCTTCCTCTCGCGGCTGGCGGCGCTCCGGTGGTAGTGAAACAGGTATGTCGCCGGCGCCACCGTGTAGAGCTATGGCCCAACCCATATCTTCTACGTTCTGAAGATGACTCCCTCTTAACCACCCTCACTACACTCTTTCTCACACCAAACCTAATCTCTAAATATCACAGAAAACAACTGCAATTAGTTAACCACTCAACAATATTTCAATTATATTTTTTATGTTTTAATATAAAATAATAATATTATTCATCACGTGATGGATCTTCATAGTTTCTGCCATTATGAGCAGCATCCGTGCATGAGCATGAACTTACATTATTCATATTATTTATTTGAGTTTGATTATTCACGCTATGTAATGAGATTTGAACATCCCTATGCATTGTTGCAGTGTAGTGTAGTAAGTTTGTGACTTGCTACTTGAAATAATTAGGCAAACTCTTCAACAATTATCAGGTTTTTTACATTCTCAACTTCATTCTGTATATCATGGACACAAAATTGGAGAGAGAACTTATCTAGGTTTTCTTGAGTCCTTCAATTTTGTAATAATTTTGACTATTTATTTTGAACACGTGAATGTTGTGGTAAGTTGATTTTTGGGGTATATTTTTACACCGACAAAAAAAATACTATTGTTTACTAACAAAAAATACTTCATTGGATACATGAGTTATTGCTGTAAAAGATTAAATTAATTAATTAATTAAAATACTCGTAAATTTAAAATAGTTGAGTATCATGAAGTACATTTTGAACACGTGATATGTTTTTTGTTATATCCATATTATATTAACATTTTGAAATAATATTATTATGAATCATATTACTGTAAGTGAAAAACTTACATATAATTCAAATAAGTATTATATATTATTTATTTATTTATTTTAAAATGTATTGTATAAACCATTTTTTAAATGATGGTAACAAAAAATGTTCAAAATTGAGATATATTTTATAATGTTTAAATAAAAATTTTAATTAAGTAAATTATTTTTCAAGTAAATAATCAAATAAAAAATAACATGCAACAGAAGTACATTTTAATTATTTTAAATTTTATTATAGTTAAAAAATTTATAATTAATAATAGTATGTAATATTTAAAGTTTCCTTACTTATACGGTAACATTGAAAATTCAATCGTGAAAATATATTTTAATCTAATAAATAATATAATATTTAGTAAAAATTATAACAGTATAAATTATATAAATAAAGATAACAGGAGAGTTTTCCTTTTAAAAAAATATACTATGATAGTTTGAAAAAACACCTAAAACTATTTTAATTATATTTTTGCATCTTTATTATCATAAAATGATGCAGGATGAATAATGAATTTGGATAAGTGTGTGTATTCATATATATATGAAATAAAGATAAAAATCTGCTACCCAATAACGATCTCTTATTCTTGCAGCAGTCATAACTCAGGACAAAGATGTCTTTATCCAATTCAAAAATACTGAAAAACAATAAGAGGAGACCACAATTAGGAGTTCTCGTATCATCGAACTCAATATGATTTAACAGAATTAGATTATTGGATTAAATCCAATTTAACTATAACCCATTTTCATACATATTGGATGGTAAGTGTATAAATTTGTGGTGATTTAATTTAATGACTTACTTGAAGTTTGAATTAATTTTTGTAAAAATATTTTTTTAAAATTAAGATGAGTATTAAAAATTATAACTTTTAATAAAAAAATTAAAATCTTTATTCAACTTAATCCAATCCAAGTGGATTGAATTGTATTACATTTGATATAAAAAAATTAGCCCATCCCAATATTTTTTCAATAGATTTGATAAGGGGTTTAACTAAATCCAATCTCACCCAACCATTGGACACCCCTAACCACAACACATTCTTTAAATACTCTAATTATTTATTTTTCTGTAACAATCCATCATATATTACATCAAAACGAAACATTTGATCAGGAATTTAAGGCACAAATTATGGTACGTTTACTCCTAATTTATGTGAGTTTATTGTAGCAATTAAAAAACATGACATGTAATGACCTTTCTTCAGCCTCATTTTCTCTTTAATTTCTGGTCAGTTTCAATTGGCAAATCAAATTGGGTGTGACAGTTGGTTTTTGTGTGAAATTCCTACTCCTCTCCCCATTAGTCCTTGTGGATTGAATATCGTAACTCCCTTAGATTTTAAGGAGTTTGTCCACATTCAGATGCTAAAGCAAATTCTCATATTTCCTTTCTGACAGTATATCCTGACAAAGAACAAAAGCACACAAAGATGACCTCAATGACATGTCTACTCAGATCATGTTTCTCTGTTTGCTGGTTGCCCTTAGGTAAAGCGAGAAAGCTAATTTCCTTGGTTAATATTTTGTTATACATTTCAAATAGGATAAAAAAAATTGACAAAATTTTCATTTTCATTGATCCCATTTCATATTCTCACACAATTTTGTGAACTTTTGGCAGATGATCAGGAACTGACTTCACCCCCTCGTGCGGCAGTGAAAAGCATGACATTTAACAAAAGCGAGGAAAAAAACTTTAATAGCATCTGCAACAACAATAATTTGTCAAAGTCCACCAACAAATGCAACAGTAAAAAACACGTAAACAGTCCCATAATAAAGGACAAAGATGTTGGTGGGGTTCCCATCGGAAAGGAGCTCGATCATTCAACTTGGTCACTCTTCGGGGATGAAGATTACATAGTGTTTTGCTTTGGAAAGGAGGTGGCACAAGAGGACAAAGGTGTGAATTCTGAGGCTCTTGTCAAATGTCTCAATGGAATGCACCAAAATTCAAGGCCAGGGAATTCTAAGGTATTTGCATGCAGTACTCATTACACATCATAAAATATGGTTACCCTGTTGGCTGTTAGATAAACTTTGATTTCCTTTACTTGGTGTGCGTGAATTTAGCAGCTGAAATATGGAGGGGATGAAGAACAAGGCAGTGTCTGGAACATTCGTGACAAAAGATCAAACTTTAGCCTGCATCATAATGATGAACGTGATGGAGCTTCTGTAGTTCAGTGCCACCACCCTCAACTATTCTTGCATGAAAAGGAACAAGTGATGGTAGACATGGGCACACAGAAACAAAGGGACAGCATAACATGCGCGTGCCACGTTGAGGGAATTGAAGGGTATGCAGAATCAAGAAACTCAGACCAATCTGAAGGCAGTAGAAATTCTTTTGCCTTCCCTGTGTAAGTTAATTTTTGTTGGAATTTTCATCAAAGTGTGTGTTTATAATAATCTTCGGTAGACTAGATTCATCCTAGTAATTGACATGATCTTTTGATATAAATTTCATCACGCATATAGCAAATTAATACTCAATTGCGATTAGAAAAAGACACATCAACACTTAACTAACCATATTTTGTTGTAATATTAATAGTCCATGTGAAAATGTAGCAATGGTCTTGGATTTGTTTGAAAAATACAGGCTAGCTTGGGAATGGATTGGAAGCCCTGTACAAATGCCCAAATCAGAAGGTTTGCACCTAAGGAAGCACAAGTCCAGAGCTGTGACATTCCAGTGTTGTAGATTCTGATGCCTGCACATTCTTTTATTTTATTATTTGGTATTTCCTCCAGAATGAATTCTTTTGTCCAGTTAGTAGTAAGCTAGCGTATTGTACTCGTGTTAATTGCTTGAAAATATACTCTGGGAAATTTATCTTTCTGTCAGAAATGTTCTTTTCAAGTTCATAATATACCAGTAGGTTTTAAAAATTGTAGAGTGTGTATACTCCATCATGAGAAATGTGAATAAAGAGCAATGTGTTTCTTTCAAAACTTTACCAATTACCAAGTCACCGAAGAATTATTGAAAAAGGAAAGTAGAATTTCATTTTTTATTTAAATTTAAATTTAAATTTTCCTTATTTCTGCTTTCCACTTTCTTAAAGTGTTGGACTGATGAGGGAGTTGAACAACCGTCATGTCAACACTAAATAGTCTGTTACACGACTTTAAGGAAAACGGTATCTTTGGAGCTGAGAACTTTTGAATTTGCTGGCACAAAATAAAGAATAGATTGAATGGAGATAAATGCAAACGAATGAAATTTAAAGAAAATTATTCTGATGTTACCAAGCAATTAAATGAAAACTATGACAATAGAACAGGTGGGGTGGATTGGTTTAGAAATTTCGAGGAGAATTAATTTTAGACACCTGGTGGGATCTATTCACTGTTATTCATTTCTTTATTCTTTTTCATCCAAATACATTTAGTTTCTGTTTCATTTTCCCATATTTTCGTTCGTCTCTTTTATTTCCATCCATAATATTTTCTTTTGTTTACCAAATTAGTGTACCATTGTTTATCTTTTCTTTTTTAAGATATCATCAAAGGTAGCTAAAAAATTATAAGATAAAATGTATAATAGTTTGTATATATTATGTATAATCTTTGAATTTAGAAGGAATTGATTGGGTAATTATGGACTATCCAGTGCAATTGCAGGAATGAAAGATATTTTCTCAACTTTGTACACAGGTATTAGTACTCTTTACCGATATATACATTATTCTATGTGAATAGAAAAAAATCAAATGAAAAAATTAAGAATGTATTAATTCGTATAATGTAAAAGCTTTAAATTTTTATAATCACGTTTGATCTCTAAAATTGTGTTAAAAAATTCGATGAAAGCCAAAAACGTTTTTACAAACACAAGCCGATGAACACACTTAAACTAAACCATTTCTAGTAAAGTCTTATCTTTTCCTAATCTAAAATACCACGCAAAAATACTAAAACTAAGGAAAAGAGGTACAATCCTAGATATGAAGGCAAATGAACACCTAGCCTATAGTTGGATGATGCAATGGGTATTCAATTCCCCCGCGCTTAGGGTGTTTCTTGTTCTGTGTTTGTTTAATTCTTCTTATGTAACAAAAACAAGTATGAGCATCTCTACTCCAATAATCCACTGCTACTATTGAATTATAATTATCTGTTAAATATTGTAAAATAAATTATATATAATAAATAGATAATTAAATATTTTAATATATATATATATATATATATATATTACATTAGTTTTTATATCAATTAATGAGAAATTAAATATTAAACTATTATATAATATCTTCACCATCAAATTAGTCATAAATACAGGAGTCGATACCACCAGAACACATTTTCACTTCATTGAACATGCTCGTTTAGTACTTCATCACATTAACGGCACAACTTTACATATTTGTTCAGAAACAGGCTTGTAAATAAATCAATATCTCTAGCACAGGATAAGCCCTTACCATTTTGACTAAAGGGACCTAACGTGTAGACACATCAAACAAAAACTAGTGACCTTGCAGGTTAAAATCTTTGGATTTGAAAACAAGTGACTGAAGATGTAACCTAGCATTGGCAGCAGCCGCAATAGATTCCTCGTCTTGTTTTTCCTGGGCAATAGCAACGGCAGCCATATAAGCTTTTCTTGCTTCTTCCATTTCCTGTAAGCCCATCTCGTCCAAATCATCCTGTTCACGTTTACTTGAAAAGGTCAACATCCAAGGATTAGATATTTCTACACACTAACACAACTCTGTTCTAGAAAACAAAGATATACACAAAGAGTCCATTTGGCAGATAAGAAAGAAGTAGAATGGAAGAAACAGATAGAAATGGATGAAGCAGAAAAGGTAGAATAGATGAAACAGAAAAGGCACATTAAAACAGACGAGAAAAATATTGTTTTCACTCTCTCCCTCCTATTTTCATTCTACCAAACAACGTATAAATGTACAGTCTCGTCCACTTGATGATGCAGTTCTTACCAAATACCCCTTTACTAAAGAAAAAAAAATTAATAGAATCACGGAATTTGTAAGCATGCACAAGTGGAAGCCACGACGTCGTTAAACAAGTTATTCACGTATCTTGAACCAGGAAGTTAATCCAAATCATAGTGCTGTGTTGAAATTGTTAACATATATATATATATATATATATATATATATATATATATATATATATATATATAGCAACATGTAGAAAAATATGCTGTGTACATTTGAAAAATATTCATAAACTCACAATACTAGGCAGATGACTGAAATCATAAGGCTTCACGTCATAATCGTCAGTGTATTTTGCAGTGTCAGTTTTTGATAATCCTTCCAGTAATAACGTGAATGATGAAATATCTGCTTGCATGGAACCTAGCTCATCTTGAAGTTTCTCTACTTTCTTGGTGGATGTCATCGCTTCCCATTTTATCTTTTCAAGAGCAGCTTGCTTGTCAGCAAGCTTAATCTGTGGAAAAGGAGACCTGTTAATGTGTGAAGAGAAATACTCTATCTATCCCTCCCAGGGGATATAAGGTTGGCTTGGCCGTAAAAGTGGAAGGGAGGGAGGAATAGAAAGGTCATGGGTTTAAATCCCAGCAAACAAAAAAATAATATTTTAACAACTAACATTTTGCAATAAAAAAAAAAAAACTTTGAAACCTCCCCCTCCCCAAGGAAATGAGCGTTCCTTCCCCCTATATATTATTTATCAGAAACTAAGATTGGATGAGGCAGTATAAGATCTGAACACAGCATTTTATTTCAATGCATTCTATGATTGAGGTTTCATAAAGTACAAATAAACTTATAGTAACAATTTCTGTGGGGAAACACACGTCAAATTTTTTAACCGTACCAAAAACTATGCAGAATCAAAAACAAAATCATCACTGTCAAAGTTAAACTCGTTGCAATTGTTAAGCCTTCCAACATTCTTTAAGCATTCCCCTACTAAAATACACCAGAATTATAGAATCAAACTTTAAACATAAGACTCAAAAGCCAGCATCATGTTCCAGATATATATGTATGAAGCGTGTGTATTAAGCGAATAGGTATCACTAAGTCTAAGAGTTAAACTTGCCTACCGTAAATGATATAGAAAGACCTTATGCCAAATTACTAATGGGAAAAAAAATTAAGAAGCGGATCATTACTTTAGCATCAGAGAGCTGCTGTTGAGTAAGCTTCAGTAAAGTGTCCTTTTCTGAAGCCTGGTGTTTCAGCTCATCAAGTTTTATGTTAAAAGCATTCAACTGGTCTCTTGTGTTTTCTGCTGACTTCAAAAGTTCATCTTTCTCCAACAATTTCCTCTGAAGTTCCTCTACCTGCTCCTTCAACACACCCAACTCTTCACCGTCTCTTGAAGAAATCATGGAATAACCATCAGCATCATTGCCCCCATTTTTTCCTTGTTCTTTTTCTCCATGATCCCTTTTCTTTTTGCCAGGAATAGATTGGGCAACATTCCTACTTTTAGAATCTGTTACCTATCAGAGGATGTAAACGATTCAGTAAAACAATCACAGTAAAGAAATGTCAGCACTCAGTCATAATGCATTAAGCACAGAAAATTTAACATTTATGAGAAATTTTTCTTTCAAAAGAATAGTTACAGACTGCCATGTGGGGGGGGGGGGGGGGGGGAACAAAATAACGGCAGTGAGGAAGTTCAATCTATGTAAGAAATGGATCCAGATAATTATAAATTGACCTTCAACATTTGGAAATAGGTTATAACGGTTACTTGAACTACATAATACCAGACAATACATGGTCAATCAGAAAAACCTCCGGATTCAAATAACAAAATCCTACATCCCCAGAGTCATACCAATGAGCCTAGCAAATCCTTCAGTTGTGTTATCTAACATTATTATATCACATTATAAACAAAAAGAACTTTCTGCTCACCATCTTACTGAAGGTTTTCCAGTCTAAATTAATGGAAATTTTTTGTTCAATGGTTCAATCTTCACTCATGGTGGTAGCAGTGTCAACCACCACTGATTAGAAAACGGGTTTGAATCTCAACTTCTAAGAAAGCAGCTTAAAGAGGCCTTTAACCCATGTGCTAACATGGTCAAACAGGGATTAGTCTCCCAAGCAATTCAAAGGGCCCAAACCAATAGGTATACTTCATGGGTTCAACAAAAGGGCAGAAAGGGGAAGTTAACTATTCAAACAAAGTGACGAAGTATGTAAAAGGTCCTAATACACAAGCACATATTCTAGATATAATATGAAAAAAAAAAAAAAAAAAAAAAAAAAAACAGTCAACAAGCACAAATATTTTTCATAACATAAAAAGGATCGAAAATTATTAAATTTCATATTCAATTGTCCAAGTATCACTAGTAATACATTATTGTTTCAAATCAGGAGATTGAAGAGACAAAAATAATACAGATTTGTTATGTCACTCAAAACATGTCGCCATTTACATGAATAATTATCATATTCAAACCCATACACAAAAGTTTCCCAGAAGTACATGTATTATGATTATGGACACATGTACAACATACATTTAAGGAGCAGTAAAAAGTGACCAATGTGGTAAGTTGGAAATATACAGAGCTTTTATGGTATCTGTGCTTGAGGAGGAAATAGCTTAGTTCCACAATTTTTCATATAGAACCTCCATCATGGAACCACTCATAAATCTTAAAGCAGTCAGAATAGGCAAAACCATGCCACAGAAGGATACTTGTAGTAATATCAGAGACTCAAAATAAGGTACAGCTTCAGCCACAGCTTCAGCCAATATTGATAACTGCAACTGAAACGTGACAGATTCAAGTGGGAATTTAAACAGAAGGAGGGAAACAACAAAAACTAAGTCTGTATCATTGCGAGGTTGTCAAAACTCTTAACTATTAGGCGTTTACTACCCTACGTAGACAAAACAAGTTAACTAACTATCAAACTCTTTTATAAGTAAACTTGAATAAACTCTTTAAATTTGTGTAAATTCACATGAACTCTTGAGGCAAGAAGCAAGTCAAGAAGTTCGAAATCAAATGTATACTTTGCCCTTCATTGACCCTACAATAATTTATTAGGCCTTAAATGATTTGCTTTGGTTATTTATGTAGTTTAATTTATTTAGCACTAAATTACTGTCATACTTTATCATAATGATTTGCTACTTTTCTTTATTATGAAGTTGAGATGTTGAATTATTTACATACTAAAAGTCCTATTTTATGCATATATGGCATTTATAAAATTTTCATATTTTTTTATATTAGTGAACGAGTTGCATCTATCAGTCAGGTCTACGGAGGTTCCATAAGTAAAACAGCCTTGATTGCAAGTGCCATGATAGAGAATGTCAAATATTTGCATAATATATCCAACTGAAGGAAATCCCTAATTGCTTCCAAGATTGAACATGTAGAGCAAGATTACAAAAAACCCAATAGAAAGGGAAATTTCGAAGAAGAATTGAAAATAAATTAAAACAACCAAAGAGGGAAAAAGTGACCCGGTCTTACTCTTTTAGACAACGATTCTCTTGAAGGTGTCTTGGTGTAGATCATGGAACCACGCCGCGTGAACGAACGGCTCGCTTTACGATCCTAATCATAATTAAGAAACACAGTACTTCATAATTAAATATAAATTCAAGAACACCGATTGTCAGAAGATCGCCATAAAAAAAAAAAAAAAAAAACACACACACACACACACAAGTCACTAGCTTTCAAGATGTTCTCAGCACACAAGCCAATACAGTAGAGTGGAAGTTACATAATTTCCCAAGTTGTTGTGGTTTCCTTTTCCAAAATCTTCCTCTTTTTTGCATTACCTAGAATTTGGAAGAAACAAGAAGGAAAAGGGTTCAAGAGTTAGAGGGCTTACGATGAGTGACTGAACGAGAGGGACAATATCGACGAGGTCGTTGAAAAGGTCGCGATCCAAATTGGTATTGGGCGGCGCACCGGACGCTAATGTGTGCTCTTTGGATGAAAGCCATGAATTGGTCTCAGCCAAGTCCGAATTGTCCTGCAAATCCACGAAATGCTGCATTTTCTTCCCTTCTCGCCGGAGTGGAGAGGAGAGAGAAAGTTAGAGAGAGAAAGACACTACGGTGACTGCACTTTGAAAATGCCTCACTCCTCTCTCTCTAGACAGACAAAACAAAACAACGGATATTCATCTTTAAATGACGGATATGCCCCTTCGCCTTCCTCGTACAAACGCCTGCTAATTGTTAAACAGACTTAAAGTTTAATTATATTTTTAATCTTGAAATTTAAAGTGAATTCAATTGTAATCTCTTGAATTAAAAAAATGTTCTAATGTCAAAAAAAACATAGTTGTTGTCTCAAAATATTAAATTTTAAATGCTAAAAATGCATACATTTTCAAAAGTCGTTTTAAATTCTCAAATTCAGCATTTAAAAATTTTAACCATATTTTTTGAAAATTTGAGATACTAAAGTGAACTTTTTTAAACTTAGAAGGTAAAAATAATTTTACAAGTTTTATAATCGTTAAGTTAAAATATGTTTTTGATAATAGTATTAGTATAAATTATTCACCCACAAAAATAATAATTAATATTACCGTGGAATTAATTTTACTCGAAAATAAATATTTTTTTCTCTCAAGACAGTGTATTTTACATTGAAAATAGAATCCACAATATTAATTTATTTAATTTTAAAGAATTAAAAACACATATAAGCATTCATTTCTAATTAATGATGAAATTTCTGGTGATGTTGTGGCCCAAAAGTGGCCTACTTTTTTTTCTTTTTTTTTTTGACACTTCAACTATACTAGGGGTAATGATCTTCTAACAAAATACCTTGACTAAAAACTATTGCATCTTTTGTTCAGAGAGTATTGTTTTATATTTGAAAATTTTTATAGGGATTGAAATTTGATGGAGAGAAAAAATAGACTCTAATTAATTTCCCCCCTCAATAGAAAGTATTGATGACTATAGCAATCTTACTACATATTCTGAATTTCTAACTTTTTTTTCTGTATACCCTTTCTTTAATTTTGCTGAACAAAATCAAATTTACCTATAGTATTATATTAAAGAAGATCGAATATCAGAGGATGAAAATATCACATTGAGCATAGCCAAGACTTTGAAATATGCAAATTTATGGCTAATTATAGTTGTGCACTTCATTCTTTATTTTTTATTTTTTTGTATAGGTGTAAGAGATAAAAGATAAGGAGAAATTATAGACATCATAATTGTATTCATTTTTTTAATCCACCTAGGTAAGGATAATGAGGTTTATAGGATAAAAAATTCATACAAAAAAAAATGTATGGGTAAGGATTAATTCCTGGGCTGATAAAAAAGAGGATTAATTCCTGGGCTAATTTTTTAAAAGTAAAAAATGTTATATAAAAATATGAATTTAAATAAACATTTGTTTAAAAAGAACCTATCTATATATGTGTGAAAAACAATTTGCTCCAAAATTAGAGTATTCATAACATAATATAATCTAAATTATTGATAATGATATTACAATTCAACATAACTTAGTTAGAAAAATCAAATAATAAAAAATAAAACTTTATAACTTTATAACTTTTTCACTAGAAAAAAAATTATAAACTCAAATATTAATGTTATTTTCATATTTTTATAATTATAAAATCAAACATTCACTTGTGCAAAGAAAGTTTTTTTACGTTAAATATTTAGTTATACTTTTTTTAGTGTAATTTTCATATTTAGTTTGACTACAATAATTAATTTCTATTTTTTTTACTATCAGTTCCTATATCTTATAAAATTATATATCGATATAGTTAAAGGCAAGATTTTAACTCAATGGAATTGCAAATTTTTTGTCACAATATTTATATGAGTATTATGCTTTTTATTAATGTTCTTAAAGATTCTTGTCAACCATACTACTTGTGTAACACAGCTAGTTTTTTTTGTAGTATAGTCTACTTTTGCCGCTAAAAGTTTAATTAATAATAGATTATTTCTTTGAAAATCATGACATAGTAATAGAGATTAAATGATTATCCAGATGTGTTTTCTTATTTCTATATTTTACCATTCACATATACAATAAGTTTCACATCACATTTGTGTTCTCAGTATAAAAAATTTCATCAAGTGACAAAACATCTAATATATCTCAAAATTCTTTTTACTCTTTATAAATGACAAATGCTTTCCATGGATTTATTGAATAAACTAACTCCATAAATTATGTATATATAGTCTATTTATGGTTAGATATCTAAAACTTCTTATGCTTATGTTCTACAAATCATGACTTAGCCATTCTCTAAAAAATTTAAAAATTATCCTTTAGGTATTTTCTCTTAGAAATTATAAAAGAATGGTAAATTTTTCAGAGCCCTAATTCTTAACACAACACTTCCAAAATTTTGAGATCAAAGTACGCCATTTCGTATTAATTTGGTGTTCTATAGTTTATGAAGACGTTATAGTATGTATTTTTGCTTACACAGTTACACCCCTCAGAATTCATAAGCTGCATGATATAGAATATCTGGTGTCTTGTTCCGTACGAAAATTAAATCAACAACAGTTCAAATGTTGGTACAACTATGGAGATGTTGTGTCTAATTCAAACGGGTCAGAATGGGCTCTTGAAATCCTTGTATAGTAAGGATTTGATAAAAAAGAATACACGGTTTCAAAAGTTGATGATGGAAGGAAAAGTGGAGCTTGTTTCAAGAAATTAAGAACAAATTGCCGCCGCCACAAAGAAGATGACATTAGTGAAACGTGGAACGCACAAATCAACAGGTTTGATCGACATGCAGACTGATCTGGGAGGGGCACCTTTGTGTGCGATACATCCTCTATCTCGCCTAACATCGTACGTTGTTTATGTAACAAAATCTGAACGTGTGTCATAAATCCAATGACAGCAAATTAAGCATTACATATCCTCAACTAGTCAATTATGAAGCACATATTAATCATACGTGTTGTCCATACCATACATATATTGGATACAGTATGTTATTCTTAAAGATATATGTATACAAGTTATTCTTAAAGATATATGTATACAAATTAAAAGCAAAAAAGACTCAAGAATCATAGGGAAAACATCTAGGACCACAACTCGAAAGAGAAAAGAGGAAGGTTAACCAACAACGTGGACAACATAAGACAAGGGAGGGAAAAGAGAGAAGCTGATAAACTTGTTTTCATTTGAGTGCTTCGGATATAATCGATAGTCTATGCAGGAACATTCTAAAAAGAGGAGAGATTCCATTTTTAGTTCCTCAAGAAGCAATGCCTCTAGGTTTTTACATCTGAATTACGTAGAGTCTATTTGGTATACATGAATAAAAAATGTGTTTGGTTTAAGAAAAATAAAAAAGAAAGAATAATAAAATTTGTAAAAGAATAGAATTGATAAAGCTTATGTACTAAAATGTATTTTAATATTTTGACCTTGGTTATTTACACCAGAATTGATATTTTATTCTTCTAATCAACACAGAGACAGAGGGAGAGGTATTTCATTTTCAAATCCTTTTGCCCGGGACATTAATCTTGTGTAGTGTGAGACATGCAGAAAACTTTGCAATTCCATGTTTCACTTTCATGGTGTCATAGGGTGCTAGTGGTGATCATGTAAATTCTCTTGGCGTTGCCGTATTTATGACTAGATATATGTCGTTTTATGCATGAGGTTGGAACTCGTCATGCAACTTCTTTTTCCCACCCATTAATGCATAAGAACCAATTGGAAAGATATTTTCTCCCCAAAACAAGATAAGGATTTTAAGATATTTCATACTTTGAAAAGGGGAGCCAATGCTAGCCCCACATCCAATTATTTTAGATGGAGAAGTCGTTTTTCTGTGTCTGCACAAAGTGTTTACTCATGTTTAGCTGGAGTTCGGATAACGGATATCTAATCTAGTTAATCAACGACATAGAAATTTAAAGATGAAGGGTGAAAAAAAGGTATGATTTTTTTTCAAGTGTGAAGTTGAAAAGAAGGTATAATGTTCGAACATCTTTCTGTGCAGTTGACCATGAGTAGAGTAAGTGTGAATTTGGATATAAGTTAAGTTTTGAAATGTGAGATTTTCCAGCTGCAAACCTTTAAACTGTTTCGGAAGACACCCTGAAACGTTGGATTGGCGTTGAACCATCCTTTGAACGGAAAAAACAGCCATATTTGAAATTCTGAATCTCTTGACACTTTAGATAACAATGTCTTCATGGCTCCACTGATAGCCGGTAACAGTTCCAATTCAATGGGACGTAATAAGTTATGTAAGAGCATGAGGTATATAAGAATGAAAGTGGCAACAGCACAGGCATGATGAAGAGAATCACACATGGCATTAATAATAGTGGACTTTGATGCCATGTGTGCGAAACATGGATTTGCAGTTGAGCCAGAAAGTACTGAACCTAGTCCAAATGAGCCCACACCGGTTGGGTTGGGTAAAGTCGTTCATTGGATTATTACGGATAGCACAAGTACATGTAGATAAAATAAGTAGCAGGAGTTGTACGTTACGTAATTAATATAAAGGGCAAAAATCGTGGGAAATCTGTTGGCAGAATAGGAAGGAAAGGAATACATTCCTAACCTTAACATCAAAGGAATACATTCCTAACATTAACATCATTCATCACCAGACATATGGTCTACACTCTGACTCTTTTCCACAGACCAATATAATAATGATAATAGTATTAGTTGAAGTCTGATTAGTGGGTGTAGGGAAAGGAAGTAAGCAATAATGGTTCAATGCACAAGTTCAGACGCCAAGGTTTGAATAGGGGCAGCTATGTATGACAACACAATAGTGAGTGGAAAGAAGGACCACGAAAACCATGTGCCTAGTTCTGAGGCCCTAACATGGGTGCAGTCGCAATCCACGCTGCTCTGTCACATTAAAAGGCCACGCCATGGACCAGTTGTCTCTAGTCTTACTCCATCCTTCCATCACCCATTTTGGCAAACAATATGGGCTTACTCTGCACACCCCGTAACAATTGCTTGCCTTATGTTGATGCATTTCCCCCATCCCTTTGAACCACTTCCCCTCTTACGTACGTCTTAGTTTAGTTTATTACCCTCCTTTACTTACTAATATTAACTAACACATGGACAACAAAACATTCACGTTCAATGTTATATATATAAATAGATAAATACATATATACATACATACAGGCAAATTGGTCGGTTGATCACTTCTTGCATCATATCACAGTGACTTCAAACTGCTATTGTTTCAGGATCAGATTACAACTTGCATTGTGTATGTATGCATGTAAAAAAAAAAAAAAAAACACTATGAAGCCACCACACCTAGCTGATCGTGACAAGGACCCTCTAGTCCTACCTAGATTAATTTGAATATACAAACATTTTGTCAGTTTGGGTTTGTGAGTGTATTTGGACAGTGCAGTAAATAGTATAGAAGACAAATCTGGTAAGACTTGAGAAGGGGGAGAACAGTAGTGATATTTTGGAACACGGTTAAATGAGTAGTACTATATGTTGAATGAAAGAAATGTAATCCTATTTTAATATTGTAAAGGAAGTAGTGTTTGGAGTTGGAATATGGTCATGAGGAAGGGAGTGGTTGTTTGTTGGTTTGGCGTGTTGGAACAGAGGCATCCGCGTCACTCTGGCAGTGGCAGCATGGACCCATCCGCGTCATGAATAAATAATGAGCGTCAGCTTCAACTGTGGTTGATTTCTGGTGAAGAGAGACGCAGTCCGCGCCATCATGACCCTCTTTCCATGCATATCCCCCACAAACAACAGTGCTTGAGTTGATACTCCACTATGAATGCACTACTTTATATATATCTTCTCCACCACTCCTCCATCCAGACTAATTGCTCTTCCCCTTGTGATCCACCACAACACATCACATTCTTCTCTTCCCACCCAAAACTCAAACCCACGTGTCCCCACTTTTTCCATTCCTCTCCCGCACGCGGACTCATCAACATGATCGCGCATGCAACTCATCACTACCCCAAACCCCACCTACCCTATCCCACCCAATCCCTAATTTCTTACTTTCGCTTCCCGCATCTTCATCTCCATAATCAAATCCCCACAACCCACGCTCGCATCAACCTCACAATACAAAACCAGCCCAACTTACACATTCAACCATTCTTTCTTAATTCATTCTTAGTATAATCATAATAATAATTAGGGAGATGCCACAATCATCGTACGGAAGGACCAGCATCACAAAATAAACCAAAAAGGCCAAACCCAAACAACCAACTGAATAAACAATTACGGTACATATTAAAACACCCTGATATAATTGCTCTGTTAATCAATCAAATTCCACAAACATATATTAAAACGTGATCTCATAAACAAAGGAAAAAGAAAAATCAGATAGAAACTGACATGGAATTAGTTGGGCATGCACGTCACTAATTAGAATCAAGCTCAATCACCCCCCAAATTTATAAATTAAAAAAAAAATATACACCTCGTCATTAATTATATCAAGTCCTTCCACCTTCGCTTTCGATTTTTTTTTTTTTTTTTTCTTTGATTTTGTTTTC